>Ga0116148_1000794_pt1 | contig 37612 bp, 22 predicted proteins | sample AD_UKC055_MetaG_FD_89786 | JGI IMG/M metagenome (GOLD analysis project Ga0116148, IMG submission 89786) | Active sludge microbial communities of municipal wastewater-treating anaerobic digesters from USA - AD_UKC055_MetaG | ecosystem: Engineered > Bioreactor > Anaerobic > Digestate | place: USA...
CAGGCTTGTGGGAAGCACCATACCCCCTGCGCGGCGCGAGCGCAACCCGAACATGCGCCGAACTTCAAGAAAAATCACGACGAAGTGGTACATGCGATTGCCCTGCGCGGAGCGCCGCTCGCGGAGCGCCGCTCTTGACCCCCAAGGGGTACAGAAGCGATAATCTCTTTCTTGGTGCGCCACGTGCGCGCAAAAGGCGGTTGCTTTCCGCAGACGGATAAACGATGAATCCTGATTCCATAGACATGGACCTGGCTCGGCGCGTCCTGCAAGCGGAGGGCCAGGCGGTGTTGCGCCTGGCCGACCAGGTCGGCTAGTCGTTTGCCGCGGCGGCCGAGGCCGTCTTCGCGTGCAGCGGGAAGGTCGTGCTCACGGGGATCGGCAAGGCGGGCATCATCGCCGAGAAGGTCTCCGCCACCCTGGCCTCCACCGGTACGCAGAGCATCTTCCTGCACCCGGTCGAAGCGCTGCACGGCGACTTGGGTCGGCTGCGCCGGGACGACGTGGTCATCGCTCTGAGCCACAGCGGGCAGACCGAAGAGATCGTCCGCCTGGTCGACCACATCAAGGCCCTGGGGGCCCGCCTGATCGCCCTGACCGGCGACAGCGACTCGGCGCTGGGTCGGCACGCGGACATCGTAATCGCCTACGGGCCGGTCGAGGAGGCCTGCCCGATGGGTCTGGCCCCGACGGCCTCCACCTCGTGCATGCTGGCCCTGGGCGACGCGCTGGCGATCACCGTGATGCAGCGCCGCCGCTTCCAGCCGGCGGACTTCGCCGCCTACCACCCGGCCGGGTCGCTGGGGCGCAAGCTCCTGAAGGTGGAGGAAGTGATGAACTTCCGTCCGGGCGAGCAGTTGAACCTGGCCGCCGACCACCTGAGCCTGCTGGAGGCGCTGTCCGAGGCGGAGAACACGGTCAAGCGTCGCAGCGGGGCGATGCTCCTGGTCGACCGCGAGGGGCGCCTCAGCGGCATCCTGACCGACGCCGACCTGCGCCGCGTGCTGCTGCGCCACCGCGGGGCCGACGTGCTCAACCGTCCCGTCAGCGAGTTCATGACCCGCCGCCCGCGCCACGTCCGCCTGGGCGACCTGGCCAGCCACGCCTTGGCTATCTGCAATCAGAACCGGATCGACGAACTGCCGGTCCTGGACGCTCAGGGGCGGCCCGTGGGCATCATCGACGTGCAGGACCTGCTGGGCATAAAGACGGTGAGCGATGCGGGAAATTGACTACGCCAAGCTGGACACCCTCGTCCTGGACGTGGACGGGGTGCTGACCGACGGCAAGATCGTGCTCACGCCCGGCGGGGACGAGATCAAGGAGTTCCACGTTCGCGACGGGGCGGGCATCAAGTACTGGCAGAGGGTGGGCCACAGGCTGGCGATCATTTCCGGGCGGTCGTCGCCCGCGGTGATGCGCCGCGCCGAGGAGCTGGGCGTGGCCGCCGTCCGCCTGAACGCCAAGGACAAGGCCCCGGCCCTGGAGGAGATCCTCCGCGAGTTGGGCGTCACGCCCGATCGGGTGGCGGCCGTCGGCGACGACCTGCCCGACGTGCCCGTGCTGCGGCGGGTGGCGTTCCCGGTGGCGGTGGCCGATGCCGTCGACGAGGTGCGAGGCCTGGCCGCCTACGTCACGCAGGCCCGCGGCGGCTACGGCGCCGTCCGCGAGGTGATCGAACTCATCCTCCGCAAGAGCGGCAAGTGGCAGCGGATCCTGGAGCGGTACTTCCCGGCGCCGCGGGAGAGCGCGTCGTGAAGCGAAAACTACTCATCCTCCTGAGCAGCTTCCTCCTGCTGCTCCTGGCGTTCTGGGCGTATCAACTCGCCACCCGGATCGACGCGCCCCAGCGCCCGACCGGCACCCAGGCCATCGCCCCGGACCGAGACAATGCCAACGCCAACCAGGGCCTGGACCTCCACGTCGAGATGCGCGACAACCAGGGACGCCTCCAGGCGGTCTACGACTGGCCCGAGTGGGAGAAGATCTCCGACGACCGCTATCGCGTCACCGAGCCCAGGGTCGTCCTCTATCGCGAGAAGGGCCAGCGCATCTACGTCTGGGCCGACAGCGGCGTCGTGCAGGCCGAGCGGATGGCCCGAGGCTACAACATCCGCAGCGGCACGCTCTTCGGCCGGACCAGCCGGAGCGTCAAGATCTTCTTCGACAACTCCACCGACCCGGACCGAAAGCCGCCCCTCGAACGCACCGAAGACGAGATGCGACGCCAGATGATCCGCTTCTTCACCGACCGGATCGACTTCGACAACCAGCAGCTCCTGATCCAGACCGACAGCCCCGTCCAGATGCTCTCCAACCAGGCGGACGTGGACGGGCGGGGCCTGCACATCACCTGGAACGAGGTCCCCCGCGAGCTGCGCCGACTGCGGATCGACCATGGCCAGCGGATGGTCATGTACAACGTCAGCGATCGCGACGACCCGTTCTCGCTGGGCCTGTCCAACCCCCAGCCCGCCAGCGCCCCGGCCGGCCTGGCGGCGAGCCGCCCTGGTCCGGCTGAGACCCAGCCCGCCCCGGCGGGCGAGGACGAGCCGCCCGCGGCCGCCAGCCGGCCCGCGGAAGCCCCCGACGGTCCGCGCCGCCCCACGTCGGCCCCGGAGGTCGCCTCCCGACCGGCGCCGCCGCCGGCCCCCGCCAAGCGAGCCCTCGCCAAGCCCGCCTTCCAGCGAAAGAACGTCTACCTGGCGGAGTTCTACGAGAACGTCCGCGTCCGTTCCGGCCCGCGAAGTCTGGACGGCGCCGACAAGCTCACCATGGAGTTCGAGTGGGCCGGTCAGGCGGAGAACCTCTTCGAGGGCGGACGGGGCTCGTCTGCCACCCGGCCGGCCGTCGCGCCCGTGGCGCCCGCCGCGACGCCCTCGACACTGCCCGCCGCCGGTCCGTCGGACGACGCCGCGGCCGCGCCGTCGCCCGTCGCCGCCCCGCCCTCCGCGCCGCCCGGACGACCCGCCTCGGCCCCCGCCACGCGACCGGCCACCAGACCCGTCGACCGCACCGTGACCATCACCTGGAGCGGTCCGATGGTCCTCACCCCCATCCGTTACGTGCCCGACCCCGCCCGGGGCAACTACCTGGTCGCGGGCGAGGGGCCGAAGGTCGTCCTCAAGGACGACCGCAACACCGCCATCTGCCGCAGCTTCGTCATGGAACGCCACAGGGACGATCCGGGCAAGACCTCCGGCGCCAGGATGAAGGGCCAACTGCTCGGCACGCGCGAGCAACCCGCCCGCCTGCTGATGGACAATACCCAGGAGGTCGCCTGCGAGGACATCAAGTTCGATCGGATCGTCCAGCGGGCCTGGCTGACCGGGCCCGGATACATGCTCCAGACGCACCAGGGCGACAAGGCCTCCACCCGTCCGGCCAGCCGACCCGCACGGCCCGCGCCAGACGCCGTTGACCGGATCAGTTGGTCCGACAGGGTCATCGTCGCCTTTGGCGTCGCCCCGCCCCGCGAGGGGCAGAATCGTCCCTCGGAGTACATCCAGCGGGTGCAACTGTACGGCGACGTCAAGCTGGTGCAGAACCTGGCGGCCGGTCCCGTGCCGACCAGCCTGCCGGCCAAGAGCGACTTCGTCCAGTCCGAGCGAATGACGATCCAGTTCCAGCGGGACGACAAGACCGGAGAAGTGTCTCCCCAATATGCCTACGCCGCCGGGCAGGCGCGGGCGCGACAGGAAAACACCGCCATCTCGGCCGACCTGCTCGGCGTCTCTTTTGCCAGGCCACAGCCGACCCAGAAGAAGCCCGAACCGACCACCCGCAGGTCCGCCCGGGTCCAGACCGTCAAGGCCAAGCCGGGTCTCCTGAAAGCCGAGGGGAACGTCGTGGTCGTCGACAGCCGCGACCCCGGCCAACCGTTGCGGGCCGTGGCCGACCAGATCATCAGCGACCCCACCAAGCGCACCGCGCTGCTGACCGGGAGCGACGTGCGCATCTCCCAGGGGCCCAACGTCCTGTCCGGCACGCACGTCCGCCTCGAGGAGGCCGGGCAGGTCGCCTTCGTCACCGGACCGGGCAGCCTCGACTTCCTCACCGACAAGGACCTCAACGGCGCCCGCCTGTCCAAGCCCCGACCCATCCGCATCACCTGGGCCGACTCCATGGACTACGCCGGCACGCGGAACTCCGCCATCTTCACCGGCGAGGTCAAGCTCCGCAGCCAGACCGATCAGATGGACTGCCGCCAGATGCAGGTCATCTTCGAGCGGACCGAGCCCTCCACCAGGCCCGCCAAGGCCCGGCCCGCCGCCACCGGGCCCGCCAAGGCCTCCGTTGCGTCCTCCAGGCCCGCCGACCGCGGGCCGCTGGCCATGGCGGAGTACTCCAGCCGCCGCCTGAGCATGATCCTGGCCGACGGGCAGGTCGTCCTCCAGACCCGCCGCGCCGACGAGCAGCAGCATCTCCTGCGACGCGTCCAGCTCGCGTGCGAGAAGCTCATCTACAACGCCGGCGCCGCCCAGGTGGACATCGTCGGAGGCGGGACCATGCTGTCCGAGGACTACCGCCCGCCCCAGCCCAAGAGCAAGTCCGCCGCCCGCACCGCCCGACCCGACGACGCCCTCTCCGGCAACGTCGACAGCCCCTCCCAGACGGCCTTTAGATGGGCCAAGTCGCTCTGCTACATGCAGGAGCAGCGGAGCATCAACATGGACGGCGACGTCCTCATGGTCCACCGCAGCGGCGACCAGGTGGTGCTGGCCGACCAGGTCAACCGACCCGACTGGCCCCAGCCCCTGCCCGCCGGACGGCGCAGCGAGATCACCTGCGACCGCCTGCTGGCGCGTTTCGCCGAGCCGCCCAAACCCGCCACCAGGCCCGCCACCAAGCCGGCCTCCAGGCCCGCCACCGCGCCCGCCGACGATCTGGACCTCGGCCCGCGACTGGGACCGCTCAAGCTCTTCCACGCCACCGGACAGGTCAACATGCGCGACGGCACGAGACAGGTCCTCGCCCAGCGGCTGGTCTACGACCGCAGCACCGAACTGGACCTGGCCATCATCTGGGGCTACCTGCCCGGCCAGCCGGAGGCCGATGCCCACATCTACGAGGAAGACCCCGACAAGGGCACCTCGCGGAGCTGGTCCAGCCCGAAGATCATCTGGGACCGCAAGAACGACACCATCACCGCCGACAAGGCCACCGGCGGGGGCGGGCGGTAGGCAGGGCAGGTTGCGGATTGCGGATTCGGGACTGATAGTCCCAAAGCCCACGGAAGGCCTTCCGTGGGCTTTTCTTCACTACCCCCAAATCACCCCGTCAACCGGCGAGCAGCGCCCGCAGGGGATCGACGTTTCCGATCGGCATCCAGATCAGGAACGCGATGTTGAGGCCCGTCACGACGTCGTAGGGGATGGTCTTGCGGGGCCAGCGCCACAGCCGGACCTTCAGCCACCACCCGCCCTGGCGGGGATCGGTGATCGGCGCCTTTCCTTCAAGCACGGCCTTGGTGTAGAAGACGCGTCGCAGCACCGTCAGCAAAGGCAGGGCGGCCTGCTGCACCAGCAGGGCGGGGATGTTGTGCGCGAAGGTCGCGATGAGGATGGCGGCCGACCGCTCGCCCCGCTGCCAATAGCCCACCGTGCAATGCTCGATGAGGTCCTCGGCCCGCGCCCGCGCGTACGAGATCATGAACGAGTTGAAGAACGCCAGCATGGCCAGGAAGATGAAGGTGAGGTTGGCCGGGCGGGTCCAGGCATAGGCGATGGCGATGCCGGCGTAGACGGCGAAGTCGCTGTAGCGGTCGAGCGTGGAGTCCAGGAAGGCCCCGAAGCGGCTGGAGCAGTTGCCGATGCGTGCCACCGCGCCGTCGAGCATGTCGCAGGCGGAGGCCAGGATCATCAGTCCCGCCGCGGCCAGCAGCAGGGCGTTGGGGCCCCGGGGGTCCAGCGACCAGGCGAAGCGGCTGGCCGAGCCCCCCGCGTAGCACACGCCGGCCAGGGCGGTCAGGACCATGCCCGTCAGCGTGAGGGTGTTGGGAGTGACGTGCAGGCGCACCAGGCCGCGGGCCAGGAAATCGCGGGCGCCCGCGAAGCCCGCGCCGATGGTTCGCCCGATCACGTGCCTACTCCGCGGCCTGCGGGGTCGCCGCCGCCCGCTTGGCGGGCACGGGCGTCACCGCGGGCGCCGGGCAGGGCGATTCGGACAACTCGGCGATGAACGCCTCCAGCATCCGCCTGGCCTCGTCGTCGCTGTACTGCACCGGCGGGTGCTTCATCGTGTACGCCGAGATCGCCTCCAGCGGCCCGGCCAGTTTCTGGTTGCGGGCCAGCTTGCAGCAGCGGATGGCGTCGATGGTCTCGCCGGCGGAGTTGGGGCTGTCTTCCACGCTCAGGCGCAGCTCCAGGTTCAGGGGCACCCCGCCGAATCCCCGCCCCTCGATCCGCAGGAAGCAGACCTTGTTGTCCTTCTGCCAGGGCACGTAATCGCTGGGCCCGATGTGGACCTGGTCGGCCGGCAGGGGCACGTCGAGCTGGCTCTGGACGGCCTCGGTCTTGGACACCCGCTTTGAGCCCAGCCGGGCCGGGTTGAGCATGTTCAGGAAGTCGGTGTTGCCGCCCGTGTTGAGCTGGTAGGTGGCGTCGATCTTGGCCCCGCGATCGCGGAACAGGCGGGCCAGCACGCGGTGCACCACCGTCGCCCCGACCTGGGCCTTCACGTCGTCGCCCACGCAGGGGATGCCCGCGGCCTTGAACCGCCTCGCCCAGACGGGGTTGGACACGATGAACACCGGGATGCAGTTGATCAGGCTCACGCCCGTGTTCAGGCAGCACTCGGCGTAGAACTCCGTTGCCTTCTGCGAGCCGACCGGCAGGTAGTTCATGAGGATGTCGGCCCCGCTGTCCCGCAGGACCTGCTCGACGTCCTTCTGGCTGGCCTGGGGCCGATCCGCCACGAGGAATCGCTGATGGTCGGGGAAGTCGGCCATGTGGGGCGACACGCCGTCCAGCACGCTGCCCATCTGGACGACCACGTCGCTGTCGAAACGGTCGTAGAAGACCTTGGTGTTGTTGGGGAGTGCGAACAAGGCGTCCCGCAAGGGCTTGCCAACCTTGCGTTTATCGATGTCGAAAGCCGCCACCACCTCCACGTCGCCCGCGCGGTAGCCGCCCAGCACGGGGTGCTGGAGTCCTACCGGGTCGTTCGCCCCGGCCGACGGGTCGGCGTAATAGTGAATCCCCTGCACCAGCGAGGACGCACAATTGCCCGCGCCGACGATCGCAATACGTATGTCGTTCATCAATACCTTCCAGCCACTGGGCTGGTCCTTTACGCCACAACCATGAAATTCCAAAGACATTGCCAATTGTAGTGGCCCCTTCCCGCGTCGTCAACAAGCCAGTTGCCCCGGCGCCCCGAACCGCCCGGTTCCTCCAGACAAAACGACAGCCCACGACCTGGCAGGCGTGGGCTGTTGAGCGGTGCAGCGCCCGGGGCTGGCGCCCGCCGGGCAGTTCTATTCTAGGCGTTCCGGCAGGCGGGCGTCAGATGGATTGTCGTCAGGGGCGGGCTCAGGCGGTGGCCGCCACGGCGCGCTCGCGCCGGCAGGCGGTGCGGTTCTCCAGGGCCGTCACAATGGCCTGATGGACTTCCTGGCCGTGGAAGACCGGCTTCATCAGCAGTTCGTCGCCGCCTATCTGCCACGCCCGCCAGGCCAGGTCGTAGCGGTGCATCCACCCGGTCAGCAGGATGGCGGGGCGATTGGGAATGGCCTGTAACTCCTCCAGCACGCCCCGGCTGGCCAAGTCGGCCGACAGCACCACCAGGTCGCACTGCCAGTGCTGGGCTCGCTCGGCGATTTCGTTCTTGTGGGTGGTCTGGGCGACCAGGTGGGCGTGAGATTCGAGATGTTCGGTGACTTGTGCGGCAAAGCGCCAATCGGTATCCGCGACCAATACTTTCATGCCCGATACTCCTCTTTGGCTTCGGACTGCTCAAAACTGTGAGACGCGATCCCGCCCTCGGCGGGCGGGACACCCTTTGTATCGGCAGGAGCTGAGCCTCGCATGAAGGTCAAAAAGACAGAACTTTTTCGACAGAGCATAACTTCTTTCTTTGTAATCATTAAAATGCGTCTTGGACCGGTCCGCATCCCGCCCGTGGCGGCGGGGCGGGGCCGCTTGGCCCTCCAAAGTGTCACACCTTGCGCTGTCACATCGACTCTTCGTTGGCCGGCGTCCCGCAACCGACCAAGACCCCGCACGGACCTTGCCGGAGCGGCGAGCTTCCGCTTGAGTCGCACCCCGCGCCCCGCTATAGTCACGTTCATCCTCCCAGGAGCAATTTCATGCGTACACTCTCTCTGATCTCGTTCGTATCGCTTCTGCTGAACTCATGCCTGCTTGCCGGGCCGCGAAGCGTGATCTCCCTTGACGGCCAATGGGACATCGCCCAGGGCTCGATGGACCAGGTCCCCGCCCGGTTCGAGGCCAAGGCGCCGGTGCCCGGCCTGGCGGACATGGCCGAGCCCGCCTTCGAGGCCGTCGGACAGGAGAAGCAGAGCGACGCGTTGCGCCAGGCCTTCTGGTATCGTCGCACCTTCGACCTCCAGGACCCCGTGCCGCCCGTCGCGCAGCTCAAGATCCACAAGGCGTGCTTCGCCACGCGGGTGTTCCTGAACGGCAAGCTCGTCGGCGACCACGTCGGCTCGTTCACGCCCGGGCTGTTTGACATTCGCGGGCAGCTCCAGGCCGGGCGAAACGAACTGGTCGTCCGCGTCGGCGCCAGCCGCTCCGCACTGCCCAAGACCGTGCCCGACGGGCACGACTTCGAGAAGATCCGCTACATCCCCGGCCTGTACGACAGCGTCGAGCTGATCCTGACCGGCTCGCCGCAGGTGACGAACATCCAGACCGTGCCGGACCTGCCCGGCCGCCGCGTCCGGGTCGTCGCGACGATTCGGGCGACGGGGGAGGCTGCGGAGTTCAAGCCTGTCGCGATCGTCCGCGAGGCCAAGGGCGGCAAGGAAGTCGCCCGTGGCGAGGGGCCGGCCGTCACGTTCGACGGCGCCGGCGAGAAGACCGTCGAGATGACGTTGCTGCTTGGCCCCACCTGCCGCTTCTGGACGCCGGAAGACCCGTTCCTGTACGACGTGGAGATCGCTGCGCCCGCCGACGCGCTGACCGCACGCTTCGGGATGCGGAGCTTCCGCCTGGACCCCAAGAGCGGCCTGGCGGTGCTGAACGGGCGGCCGTACCCGATGCGCGGCACGAACGTCTGCATCTTCCGCTTCATGGAGGACCCGACGCGGGGCGACCGCCCGTGGCGAGAGGAGTGGGTCCGCCGCCTTCACCGCGTGTTCAAGTCGATAGGCTGGAACTCCATCCGCTACTGCATCGGCTTCCCGCCGGAACTGTGGTACCGCATCGCCGACGAGGAGGGCCTGCTCATCCAGGACGAGTTCCCCATCTGGTACGGCGGCAAGTGGCCCGGCGAGCTGAAGGCCGACGGCATCATCCCGCAGTACGTCGAGTGGATGCGCGAGCGGTGGAACCACCCGTGCGTGGTCATCTGGGACGCCCAGAACGAGTCGATCAACGTCGAGACGGGCAAGGCGATCGCGGCCGTGCGGAAGCTGGACCTGTCGAATCGCCCGTGGGACAACGGCTGGGCGGCGCCCGACCAGCCGGGCGACGTGTTCGAGTCGCACCCGTACCTGATGGGCAACGCGAGCTTCCGCCTGAGCGGGATGTCGCGGGTCTCGCCCACGCCGCGGGGCAACCCCCACGCCAACAAGGAAGGCAACGCGATCATCATCAACGAGTACGGGTGGCTGTGGCTCAACCGCGACGGCACGCCGACCACCCTGACCCGCAAGGTCTACCTGGCCCAGCTCGGCGACAGCTCGACGACCGAGCAGCGGCGGACGCTCTACGCCCGCACGCTGGCCGCCAAGACCGAGTTCTGGCGCGTCCACCGAAAGTGCGCGGGCGTGCTGCACTTCTGCGGGTTGGGCTACTCCCGACCCAACGGGCAGACCAGCGACCACTTCACCGACATCGAGACGCTCGACCTCGAGCCTTGCTTCGGCAAGTACGTCCGGGACGCGTTCAGGCCGGTGTGCGTGATGCTCGACTTCTGGGACCAGGAGCTGACCGCCGGCGGACAGCGGGAATTCCGCGTGCTGGCGATCAACGACCGCTACGAGCCGTGGACGGGCAAGCTGCGGGTTCGCCTGGGTACGACAGGCGTCTCGCCTGTCGCACAAGTTGAACAGGACGTCACCCTGCCTGCCCTGCCGACGAGCGACAAGGACCTCGCGCCCCTCGAGCCGCAGGTGTTCACGGCGAAGCTTGCGGTGCCGAATGAACCCGGCAAGTACCAGGTCTGCGCCGAGTTGATACCCGCCCCTGGCAGGACAGGCGTCTCGCCTGTCCCGGGAGCGACAGCCGGGACGGCTATCGTACCAGTGGCCAGCCTGCGGGACTTCGAGTTGATCAGCCCGGAGGAGCTGGCCCGGCGGGCGGGCCTGGCGGTGGGCAAGAAGGCGTCGGCCTCCTCGTGCGTGATGTTCGAGGGTCAGAAGCTCGTTCCGTCGTTTGCGGTGGACGGCCTGAGCGGCACTCGCTGGTCTTCCGAATTCAGCGACCCGCAGTGGTTCCAGGTGGACCTGGGCCAGCCCACGCAGATCGCCCGGATCGAGATCGCCTGGGAGGCCGCCTACGGCAAGGAGTACGTCATCCAGGTCTCGCAGGACGGCAAGACGTGGCAGGACGTCACCAGGAAGGCCAACGGCTCGGGCGGGCTCGACGTGCTGCGTTTCAAGCCCGTCTCCGCCCGCTACGTCCGCTTCAACGGGGCCAGGCGCGGCACGCAGTGGGGCTACTCGTTCTGGGAGTTTCGGGTGTTCTCCGACTAGCCGCCCGTTGGAAAGGGGACTGCCAGCCGGCCCGCCCGGGCCAGGTCAGTTGCCTGGAAAGGTGCCCCCCGCGTCGGGTGCGAGCTTGGCGTTGAGTTCCTCCAGGCGAAGCGCGATCGACGGCGGAACGGGTGCGGTCCTCTTGCCCGACGCGTCGTGCGTCATGCGGTGGGCGGCCTCCAGCAGTTGGCGGCGTGCCTGGGCGGTCTGCCCGGCCGCGTCGAGCGCATCGACAAGCTCTAAGCGCAACGAGTTGTCGGCGGGGTCGGCCGCCGAGAGTCTCTTCAGGTCCGCCAGCACCTCGTCCGTCTTTCCCGAAAGCGTCTTGACCCGCCGGGCGAACATGGCGTTGCGGTAGTCGCTGGGCGGGGTGTTCAACACCGCGAACCTGGCCGGCTCGATGTGCGGTCCCGCCAGCCCGGCCCCGGGCGAGTAGTCCGGCGGCAGCGACACCGCCACCTGATACTCTCCCGCGGGCAGCGACGGCCCGGCCGCCTGCCACGCGACCGTGGCGGTTTCGCCCGGCTGGGCGGTCTTCGGCTGCACGCCAAGGGGCGCCCAGTCCACCTTCACCGTTGCGCCCGCGGCGTCGGTGACGCGAATGGCGATCTTGCCGGGCTCGGGCAAGGTCACGTCGCCCTCGGCCGCCGGTGCGCAGAACACGCACTGCACGTACAGCGGCGAGCCGCCGTCCAGGCGGATGAATCTCGCGTCGTTCACCATCGCCGCACAGTACAGCCACTGCTTCTTCGGCGCAGGGTTGAGCAAGAATTCGCCGGCCGGCGCCGATGCCGCGCCGTCGGCCTGGCGGGCGAGGGGCTCCGTCTGGTCGGTTGGGCTGGTGGCGGTGGCCAGCACGATCACCACGACCGCTGCGCCCGTGGCGATGAACGCTCCCGCTACGATGACGGCCTTTCCCTGTATGGTCATTCGCTTCGTATTCTCAGGCCTTGGCGGCACGCGGGCGAGGTGGCGTCGCCGCACCAGTTGCCGTTGGCGTTGAACCCGGTGCCGGCCGGGCTGTCGCAGAACAGCGTCTGCTGCCTCCAGCCGATCGGCATGAACTTCTTGTACTTGTCCTTGTGGTCGGCGAACGGTTGAAGCGCCGACGTGCTGTCGCAGTACAGGTCCGCGCACGCGTACCGCATGAGGCACAGGTGATTGCCGCTGTGCTGGCCCCCGCGGACGGCGACGTAGTACTTGCCGTCCAGCGCCGCCCCCAGAAGCACCTGCCCCGTCAGGTCGATCGTTTCGTCCGTCTGGCCGTGGTGGGGCAGGTTCAACTGGTGCCCCATTTCGTGGCCCACCGTCCTGGCCTTCGCGATCGCGCCGCGGCTGTCGTTGCGGACGAACACGGTGTGAAGTTCCTTGCGAGGCCAGCTCACCGGCGACCATCCCACGTAGTTCTTCTGCCACAGGTCGATCCAATGCCGGTTGATCGAGACGTCCTGGCCGAGGGGCATGACCATGTGCTGCATGACGACGATGAGGTGTTGCGCGTGCAGGCGGGCGGACTCGTCGGTCCAGTTGACCACGTCGCCCTTGAACTCGTCGCAGTGCAGGCGGTGCAGCGTCACGCCGCTCCCGGCGTACCACCGGGTCACGTAGCGGTCGATGGCGTCGACGTACAGGCCGCCGTCGTCGGTGACGAACAGGTCCTGTTCCTTCGGACTGGTGCGCTCGAAGTTCCGGGCGATGAGGAACCCGCGGTACTCTTCCCGGCTGGACAGCCCGTCGCCGAGAATCGGCCCGCCGACCGACGCGTCGTTGTCTTCCGAGAGGTCGGCCCCGAACGCGTTCTCCCACGCGTCGGCCACGCCGGTCTCGTCCTGGTCGTTGGGGATGTACAGGTGTACGCCCTTGATGTCGGCTGTGTCGCCCATGGCCGCCGCCGGGACCCACGCCCCGCCGACGAGCAGCTCGACCGTCAGCTTGCCGGCCGCCGCACCGTCCATGACCCGGACCTTGGCGACGTACTCCTGCTTCCGGGGCGACTCGATCACCAGTTCGTCCGCCGCCTTGTACGCCAGCCGCTCGTCTTCCACGACCTCGCCGGAGAGCTGGAACGGCTCGCCGTTATCGCTGTCGGTGAAGTAGAGGTCCGGCAGGTCGTCGGCCGGGCAGTCGTCGTAGGTGGTCACCAGGCGCGGCAGGTAGGTCTGCCGGTTGAAGTGCTGCGAGACGGTCTTCTGCGTCATGACGCGCCCGGCCTTGCAGTGGGGGCAGCCGCCGGGGCCGCTCGTGCTCATGGCGTGCACCTTGGCGTTGCAGCAGATGCCCGGGCGCCGGCTCACGTCGAACAGGCGGAAGCGGACGGCCTCGATCTCGGCCAGCGGCGGCGAGCGGATCTCCAGCTTGTACTCCCGGGTGGTGTTCGGGACGGGCATGAACGTGCCCTCCGCCGGGGTGTACGGGGTGAGGATCGCGTCGACTTCCTTGGCCAGCCCCACGGAGTAGAACAGGCTGGCCTCGATGAACTGGTCGTTGCGGGGGTGCTGCGCGGCGTGCGGCGCGGGATACTGCGGCATGCGAAACCGGTGGTGAAACGTGACGCCCAGCAGCGAGAAGTCCGACGGGTAGGCGACCAGCTCGGCCAGGGTGGCGTTCCACCAGGTCAGCGACGTCACGCCGCGCGTTTCCATCCCCGCGAACGTCACCGGATCGCCCATGAAGAAATGCCCCAGCGGCAGCCGGATGACCCGCGGGGCCTTGCCGGGCTGGGTTCGCCGGAGCGTGATGCCCGTCTGATCGCCCACGAACGCGGTCGGCATGATCCGCACGTCGCCGTCCGCCTTGCTGCGGTCGCGAACGGTGAAGAAGGCGCCCAGGTTCCGCTCTTTGTGCAGGGCGCGGACCTTCTCGTGCCACATCTCGACCGCCTGTTGCGTCATCGTGCCCGCGGGCAGTTCCGGCAGGGTGAGCGTCCGGGTGCGGGCCCAGGTGTAGGTGTCGGTGATGTCCGGGTGGATGTACTCCACGAACCGCCCGCGCGAGCTGACGGTCAGGCGCTGCGGGTAGATGTGGTAGAGGTCGCAGATGCCCTTGCTCATCGGCCCGCCGAGGCTGAGAAGGTGCCTCAGCACCGGCTCGCAGATCACGTAGAGTCCGTCGAACTGCGCGGCCAGGCTGCTCTTTCCGCCCGCGCTGCCGTTCAGGCGGGCGGAGACGGTCCCGCGGCAGTTGTCGTAGCGGAGGATCATGAAGCGGCCTTGCTCGATGTCGCGCAGGACCTGGTCGGTGACGTCGCGCTCGCCGGGCGCCAACGGAGGCCCCGCTCCGCAAACCGACTGGACCGGAGGCAGGCGGGCCGCCAGCGGAAGCGCAGAGGCCGCCAGGCAGGCGAGAATCGCCCTGCCTGAGAACCGTGAAACGTACGCGCGTGTGCGTCGGGACTGGTCGTGTAGGCTCATGATCTGCGCCGGTCTTGTCCGGGAAACCCCATGCCCGCGACGGCCGCGGGCGGTGTCGGGGATTCCTTTGCCCGCATGAATGCACCAGAAGCTTTCTCGGCTCGATGGGGGGGTGCCTTCAGCAGCAGGGGCTGCGAGAACGGGCTTTCAGGGTCACGACTTCCCCGGAGGCGCGACAAAATCACCAGTCGCCAACCTGCCTTCGGCAGGCAGGCGAGAATCTATCGCGTCGCCTGGCTGACCAGGTAGAGGACGGCCATGCGGATGGCCAGGCCGTTGGTGACCTGTTGGAGGATGCAGCTGTTGGGCCCGTCGGCGACCTCGGAGGTGATCTCCATGCCGCGGTTGATCGGCCCGGGGTGCATGATGAGCACGTCCTTGCGGCAGCGGGCCAGGCGTTCGGCGTTCATGCCGTAGAGCCGGTGGTACTCGCGGACGGAGGGGAACAGGCTGCTGCTGAACCGCTCGAACTGGATTCGCAGCATGTTGATCACGTTCACCTCGCCCAGCACGTCGTCGAGGCTGTGGGAGATCTCGCATCCCATGGCCGTGATGGCCGAGGGCACCAGCGTGGGCGGGCCCACGACGACCACCTCGGCCCCGAGCTTCTTGAGGCCCAGGATATTGCTGCGGGCCACCCGGCTGTGGGCGATGTCGCCCACGATCGCGACCTTCACTCCCTCCAGCCGCCCCAGGCGCTGGCGGATGGTGAAGATGTCCAGCAGGGCCTGCGTGGGGTGCTCGTGCTGCCCGTCGCCCGCGTTGACCACCGAACTGGTGAGCTGACGCGCCAGCAGGTGGGGCGCGCCGCTCTGGCTGTGGCGGATCACGAAGATGTCCACCCCCATCGCCTCGATGTTGCGGGCCGTGTCCAGCGTCGTCTCGCCCTTGGCCACGCTCGAGCCCTTCGAACTGAACAGCAGCGTGTCCGCGCTGAGCCGGCTGGCCGCCAGCTCGAAGCTCATCCGCGTCCGCGTCGAGTCCTCGAAGAACAGCAGCGCCACCACCTTGCCCCGCAGGGCGGGCACCTTCTTGATCGAGCGGGTGGAGACCTCCTTGAAGCTCTCGGCCGTGTCCAGGATATGCACGATCTCCTGGGGTGACAGCTCGTCCAGGCCCAGCAGGTCCTTGCGCGTCCAGACGAAGTCACCGTCCGTCCGCGTCTTGTCGGATGATGGAGATGCCTTCCTCGTCATCGTTCTCTTTCAGTCTGACTTGCACGCGGGCGTCGTCGTCGACGCTCACCCGCAGGCCGACCATGTCGGCGGCGATGGGCAGTTCCCGCCCGCCGCGATCGACCAGGACCGCCAGGCGGATGCAGCGGGGGCGACCGAAATCGTGAAGGGCGTCCAGGGCGGCCCGCGCCGACCGCCCGGTGTGCAGCACGTCGTCCACCAGCAGCAGCCAGGCGTCGTCGATGTCGAAGGGGATCTCCGTCGCCCGCACCAGCGGGGCCCCCTCGCGCCGAGACAGGTCGTCGCGGTAGAACGTGATGTCCAGAACCCCGTGCTCGATGCTGAGCTGCGGGCGCTCGGCCTGCAGACGGCCCACCAGCCGCGCCGCCAGCGTCTCGCCGCGAGTGCGAATGCCCACCACCACGATCCGCGCGTCGCCCGGCATCTGCGCCGCGATCTGCTCGTACAGCGCGTCCATCGCCTTGCGTACCTGCTCGCTGTCCAGCCTGTCTGTCATGGGGGCTTTCGCTAAATCGGCCCTTCGACGGGCCGGAAGCATCCTAATGGCGATACCCGCGCCAAGGCAAGCGAAACTTCGCCAAGCCCGCTCCCGCATCGGCCTCTTCAATGGCCAATGTTCAATGTTCAATGGTCAATGAATCAGTCCGTCATCGCCCGCAGGTGGCGGTTGGCCTCGGTGAGACGCTCAGCCAGCAGGGCGGCCATGTAGCGGTGGAAGGCCGCCGCCGTGGCCGCGTCCTCCCGGGTCATCGCGTCCAGGGCCTGCCCGCCCAGGCGATGGACGACCGTGGGCTCCGCCGCCACCACCGAGGCCGTCCGCGGCAGGCCCAGGTAGTAGCCGATCTCGCCCACCACGGTCCCCGCCTGCATGGTCCGCAGGCGGATGGTCTTGCCGTTGTCGAGGGCCAGCTTCACCGTCACCCGTCCCGACTCGATGAAGCAGATGTCGTCGCTGGGCTCTCCCTGGCGCATCAGCACCGCCCCGCGGGCCAGCTCCTCGCGCTGGAGGTACTTGGCCAGGCGGTCGAGGTCGGCCTGCGGGCCGAAGATGCGCCCCAGCGCCTCCCGCAGCGACGCCGACCGCGGCGCCGGCAGCGGACGCGAGCGGAGGAGGCTGTCCTCCACCCACTCGATGCCGTGGTCCAGGTCGCGGAAAACCCGCACCGCGCCCCCGCCCGCCTCCACCACGCCCGTCCGGCGCATCCGAACCAGCATCAACGGGCCCAGGCCTGTGCACACCAGCCAGAAGCCCGCCCCCTCGGCCATCTGACGCATCCGCACGAAACTGAACACCGCCGACGAGTCGATCCCGCTGACCAGGCGGAAGTCCAGCACCAGGTAGTGCAGCCGCGGGCGGGAGGCGTCTTCCAGCCGCCGGCGGACCTGCTGGAGGAGCTGGAAGCTGGTCCCGAAGAACAGGTAGCCCGCCAACTGGAGGATCGTCACGTGATCGCCCGCCTGCTCCAGCTCGCGGCGGTGCTCGGCCGGGCGGTCCACGTTGCTACGCCGCTGCGCGCCGCTGAGCTGGCGCTTGACCACGTTGAGCCGGCTGGAGCGGACGACGAACAGGAGGACCGCGGCGAAGATGCCCGCCCCCACGCCCTGGGCGAAGCCCGCCAGGGCCACCACCAGCAGGATCATCAGCAGCACCGCGTAATCGCCCCAGGGCAACTGGCGGCGGGACGTGAACAGGCAGCGGATCAGCAGCGTGATCCCGAAGTACATCAGCATCCCGCCCAGCACCGCCTTGGGCAGGTAGTTCAGCAGCACGTGCCCGGCCAGCAGGAACACGCCCGCCACGCCCGCGGCCGCCAGGCCCGCCAGCCGGCCTCGCCCGCCCATCTCGCGGAGCATCGCCGACATCGAGTTGGACTGGTAACCCACGATCCCGCCGACGCCCGCGCCCAGGAGGTTGGCCAGGCCCGCCACCCGCAGCTCGCGGTTGAGGTCCACGTCGCGACGGGTGGCCAGTTCCATCCCGGTCGCGTTGAGCAACAGCGACATCACGCTGACCAGCGGCACGACCACCAGGGTCATCGCCTGCGGCCAGATCACCTCCCACCGCACCTGGCCCAAGGCGTGCCACAGGTGGGGCTTCCAGATCGGCTGGGCCGGGAAAGGCCCCATCACGTACCCGCTCTGGCGGGCCTGGTCGAGCGAGGCGCCCGACAGCAGCAGGATCGCGTAGAAGCCGATCACCCCCGCCACCAGCACGCCCGGCAGGATCAGGTAATGCTTGCGGATCCTCGTCAGCACCAGCAGCAGCACCGCGATGCCCGCCCCGCCCAGCCACCGCTCGGGCATGCCGCTCTGGAAAAGCACCCCCGCGTCGACCAGGCGGAACGGCTGGCCGATCATGACGCGAAGCGACCCCGCCACCACCAGGTAGCCCACGCCCGCCAGGAAGCCGCCCACCACCGGGTAGGGCACGAACCGCACCAGGTAGCCCAGGCGGAACGTTCCCAGCAGCAGGAAGAACAGCCCGCAGATCGCCGCCGTCAGCGCCGCGAAGACCACGACCGTCGCGAACATCTCGGCGCCCGTGCTGCCCGCCGGCAGGGCCCGAACCGCCGCGAACGCGCCCACGGCGAAGATGGCGGCCGGGGCGTCCTCCAGCGACGCCATGACCGCCGGCTGGCTGCTCCACAACGCCACCGCCAGTCGGATGACCACCGCGCACGCCAGCGCCAACCCCGCCCCGTAAAACGCGTACTCGCCCAGCAGGCCCGAGAAGATCAGGCTCGCCAGCGACAGGTCGCGAACGATCGCCACCACGCCCGTGGTCGTGCCGGCCAGCAGGTCTCGGCCGGGCGAGGCGGGGTTCCGGGTTGCGGCGCGGACGCTCGAAGTTGACTGGGTAACGGGCGGCTCCTTTGCCTGGTCGCCTGGCGACACGACGATCATAGTCGCAGGGAGGATTCGCGGGCAAGTCCCAGGTCGCCGTCGAGGGTCTCTTCTTGTGTACTGGCGGAATCGTTTGCGGTATCCTCTGCCGCGAAGGAGCCACCCGATGTCTCGCATGACCCTCAGCCTGATCGTTGCCGTCGGGACGGTTGTCCAGGTCGGCCCATCTCTCGCCGCCGACGCGCCCGCCGCCAGGCCGCGACCGTACGACACGCCCGTCGTCGTCCAGACCGAGGGCCTCGGCCTGAAGCCCCCGGTCTTCCTGCCCGACGGACAGGAGTTCAAGACCTGGCAGCCGGCGACGAAGTGGACCCGCACGTACCACGTCGCCGCCGCCAAGGCTGCCGCCAGCGACGACAACGACGGCACTCTCGAGAAACCCTTCCGCACGATCTCCAAGGCGGCCGCCATCCTCCAGCCGGGCCAGCGCGTGATCATCCACAAGGGCGTCTATCGCGAGCGGGTCCGCCCGGCCCGCGGCGGCACGGGCGCCGACGCCATGATCGCCTACGAGGCCGCCGACGGCGAGGCGCCCGTCCTCCGCGGCTCGCGCGTGCTCGCCGGGCCCTGGCAGAAGGTCGCCGAGGGCGACGCCGTGTGCTGGCAAGCCGATCTGCCCGGCTCGTTGTTCGACGTGCCCGGAGAAAACCCGTTCCGCGAGCCCAACGTCACCGACAAGCAGTTCGATATCATGTCGTGGGCCCAGCCCAAACGCGGCAAGAAGCCCTACACGCTGCCTCGCGGGCTGGTGTTCGTGAACAGCCAGCGCCTGCTCCAGGTCCACGAGCGGGCCGACCTGGCCAGGCAGTCCAACGCCTACTGGGTGGACGTGCCCGCGGGCAAGCTGCTGCTCCGCCTGGCCGGCGGGGCCGAGCCCGCCAAGGCGAGCGTCGAGGTCACCGTGCAGGGCATGATCTTCGCGCCCGACACGGAGGGCCTCGGCTGGATCGCCGTTCGCGGCCTGACCATCGAGCACGCGGGCAACCAGTTCCCCATGCCGCAGCAGGGGGCCTTGTCCACCATGCGGGGGCATCACTGGCTGATCGAGAACAACGCTATCCGCCAGGCCAACGGCTGCGGCGCGGACATCGGCATCCAGGCCGGGTGGACCGACCTGCCGGTCGGCCGGCACATCGTGCGGGGCAACCGCATCAGCGACTGCGGCGTCTGCGGGATCGCCGGCATCCGCCCCGACGCCAGCCTGATCGAGGACAACGTTCTCACCAACAACGCCTTCCACGACGTGGAGACCTACTACGAGACCGGCGCGATCAAGACGCACGTCAACCGCTCCGTCGTCATCCGCCGCAACCACATCTTCTGCACGTTCCACGGGCCCGGCATCTGGATGGACTGGGGCAACGTCAACAGCCGCTGCACCGGCAATCTCATCGTCGACGTCCACACCATCCACGGCGGGATCTTCATCGAGGCCAGCGCCAGGCCCAACCTTATCGACTCCAACGTCATCCTCAACACGCGGCGCGGCGCAGGCATCTACGAGCACGACTGCACCGGTCAGGCCTTCGCCCACAACTTCATCTTCGGCGGCGCCGGCCCGGGCATCCGCCTCCGCGGTGTCGTGACCAACCGCCGCCTGTACGGCCAGCCATTTACCGGCGGCGGCCACACCGTGCTCAACAACGTCGTGGCGGGCAACGCCAACGCCATCGAGGCGAAGGGCCCGCCCAGCCGGCTTGAGGGCAACCTCACTGACGGCGTCGAAGCAACCTTCGACCCGGGCAAGCTGACGCTCGCGTGGAAGCTCTCCGCGCCCGCGCCGAAATGCGAGCCCGTGATGCTCGGCGGGCGGGCGATCGTTACCCACGACTTCCTCGGGCGGGCCGTCGAGGCCGCCAAGACCTTCCCCGGCCCGTTCGGTCCGCCCACGGACCAGCCCCTGCAACTGGGTAAGGACAGATGAGATCGTTCTCGCTTGCCGTCGCCGTGCTTCTTGCCGGCTGTGCCCAGCCGCCAGGTGCGGCAACGACGTTGCCGGCTGCGCCTGCCGGCGCCCAGGCCCGCAGCGTTTCGTTCACCATCGCGCAGCGGATCACCCCCGGAAAGAAGACAGAGCTGGTGACGTTCACCACCCTGGTTCCCCGGACAATCCCCGGCCGGCAGGTCATTCGCCGGATCGATTATTCCGTCCAGCCGGACAAGGTCTTCGAGAAGCACGGCAATACTTACGCCGTGTTCATCCTCGACAGGCTCGATCGTCCGGTGGAGGTCAACATCCGCGTCTGGGCCGACATCTTCCGGTCGGACCTGGAGACGCTCCAAGCCCGCGGCGGCCTCGCGGAGCCCGAGACGAGCGAGGAACTGAAGCGGTGCCTGCGGGCGGAGAAGTGCATTGAATGCGATGCCGGGCCGATCCAGGAAGCCGCCGGGCGGATTGGCGGGAAGGACCGGATCGAGCAGGCGCGGAACGTCCTGGCGTTCGTGACCTCCACGCTGCGATATTCCAGCTACAGCAAGCAGCAGAAGGGCGCGCTGAAGAGCCTGAAGGAGAAAACCGGCGACTGCACCGAGCACGCGGATCTGTTCGTCGCCCTGTGCCGGGCCAAGGGCATTCCCGCCAGGACGTGCGACGGGTTCATCATGCATCCCCCCAAACCGGGCGACACGGCCAGGCACAAATGGGCAGAGGTCTATGTGGAACAGCTTGGGTGGGTGCCCGTGGACCCGCTGCTGGTCGCGAGAGGCGGCGCCTCATTTGGCAGGCTCCCGAACCGCTACGTCTACGCGACCCGCCTCCGCAACGACGTCCTGCTGGACAACTACGAGATGAGCTACTACCGCTACCACGGCGAGAACATCAAGTTCGAAGACTCCGTGATCGTTCACGGCCGGTCATGACGGTCGCCGCTTGATGGCCCGCGCGCCGTCGCGTGGGCGCGTTCTCAAGACGCTGCCGGCCGGGCGCATCGCGAGCAGTCGCCCGGCCCGCGTGGCGCCTTGGCCGGTCAGGCCCGGGCCGTCATTCCTCGATGATCACGCGGAAGCCGACGTTGTAGACCTTCTGGTAGGACTCGAACGGGAAGCGGATGGTGCTGCCGGCCGTCTTGGGGCGGTCATCCCATGACCCGCCGCGGGCCACCTTCGCCCGGGCCACGTCGCCGCCGTTGCGCCCGTCGCCGTCCTGATACGGGTACGCCTTGTAGTCCGAGCGGGTCCACTCCGAGACGTTGCCCACGATGTCCTGGAGGCCCCAGGCGTTGGCCTGGCACTGGCCGACGTAGTCGACGACGAACCAGTTGTCCTTGAAGCGGTCGTCGCGCAGGGGGAAGAGGTAGTCGGCGGGGTAGGGGCGGCGTTTGTGGATCTTACTGCCGCCGTCCCACGAGACGTACAGGTTGCGGCGATCGGCGTCGGCGAGGTTGGCGAACTTGCTGAAGTCGGCGTCGGTCGTGCCGTAGTAGAACTGCGTGTCGGTACCGGCGCGGGCGGCCCACTCCCACTGGGCCTCGGTGGGCAGGGCGACCTTCTTGCCGGTCTTGGAGGCCAGCCATTGGCAGAACCGCGCCGCCTCCTGCCACGAGACGCGGGCGACGGGCTGGTCGGGATGATTGGCGATGTAGCCGGGCACGGCGTGGTCCTTGCCGGTTTCGTCCTGGTAACGCGTGTCGTGCTCGGGGTCGAACGCCTCGTACTGGCGGTTGGTCACCTCGGTGACGCCCATCCAGAACGGCTTGTCGATGCGGACCACGCTTCGCGGGGCCTCGTCAGGGTATCCGCCCTGGCAGCCCATGACGAAGCTTCCCGCCGGGATGCGCACCAGCTTCATCGTCAGCTTGTCGCCCAGCGGGATCTCCATCGTCGCGTCCTCGCCCTGGAGCTTGCGGGCCTGCTCGGCGGTCATGGGGAAGCCCGTCGCCTTCAGGCCGTCCGGTTTCACCTCGCCCGGCTGGGGCGGAACGATCGGCTGAGCCGGCTCGCGCTGCGTCACCGACGCGTAGGTCTGGCGGTATTCCTCCTCGGGGTTGTCGGTCAGCCCGGCGTAGCGGACGGCCAGGTCCAGGCGCCGTTTCTCGTATTTCGGGTTGTTCCACATGCCCCGGTGGGGAGCGTTGAAGTCGATCCAGGTGTAGAGGCGGTCCCAGGCCTCGGCGTCGAGTTGGACGCCGTGGTGGCCCTTCTTGAGCATCTGGATCAGCGGGCTGGTCGAGACGTGCCACTCCATCGCGTCGTAGATGTCCAGGTCGCTCTCGGGCCCGGGCCGGCGGACGAAAGCGGAGAGGTTGAGGTAACTGCGATCGTTCCGCCAGTTGTTGGGGTCGCTCTTCTCGAACGAGATTCGGCCCTTCTCGGCCTTGGCCTTCTCGTTATGGCAGCCCACGCAGTACTTGTCGACGAGGGGCTTGATCTCGGCGGCGTAGGAGAACGGCCTGGCCGGGCCGTACCAGGGGGTGATCTTGTGGGGCTCGATGCGGCTGGCGACGGTGGTCTTCATGGGGGCGTGGGTCCGCAGATCCTCGTGGCAGCCGTTGCAGCTCATCCGCTCGCCCGGCATGCCGACCATCCAACTCCGCATGATGGCCAGGGCTCGCCCTTCCTCATCCAGCGGCTGGATCGCCAGCGGGGTGTTGGCCGGCGCCTCGAAACTGAACGAGCCGTCCTCTTCCACCGGGACCGTGCCGAGAATCCGCTTGATGTCCCACCCGGACTCCAGGCCGACCGACTCGTGCCCGCCGCTGTGCATGTAGCCGTAATGGTACCCGAAGACGCGGAGCTTCTTGACCTTGCCCCGGGGGATGCCCTTCAGCCCGCGCCCGTAGTAGATGTCGGTGCAGAACACCGTCGTCGGCTCGCCCGGGCGGGTGCGGTCCACCAGCACCGGCGGCGTGGGACGCGGCACCAGCGGGATGGGCTCGAACAGGTCGTAGGCGGGGTCGGAGTAGAGGACCGTCATGTTGTCGAACACGTCCACCAGGCACAGCGTCCACTTCCCGCCGCCGCGCCGGGGGCGCTTGCCGCCCTGGGCGGGCTCAGAAGGGCCTTGGAAACCTTGCATCGAGACCAGGAAGTACTTGTCCGACAGCGGCCAGGGAGTCTGGAAGGTGTACTTCTGCCCGCCGCCCTGGTTGTCGTAGACGTTGCCGACCACGTCGCGGCCCCAGCCGGGGATCTCCTGCATGCAGCCGGTCTCCCCGGCGGGCAGGACGTCCGGGTGGATGTTGATCGTCGAGTTCTGCGGGCCCCAGTCCTTGTCCTTGGGCCTGAAGCGCAGCGGGTACTTGCGTCCGACGGCCGGGTTGACCAGCATCATCCGCCCCGTCTCGCTCTTGGCGTGGTGTCCGCTGACCAGCCCCACCACGAGGCTGGGGTCGTTGGGCACCGGGCGCGCCCAGACGAAGGCCGTGGGGAAGTACGACCCGCTGCCCCAGTACTCGATCTGCCCCGTGCCGTCGGGGTTCATCTGGAACAGGTGGCGCGAGAAATAGTGCGGCGTGTCGGTGTACTCCCATCGCAGATACAGGACTTTGCCGTTGTGGTGGACGCGGGGATGCCAGTCGCTGTCCTGCTCGAAGGTGAGCTGGCGGACCTGCTTGGTCTCGATGTCCACCTTGTACAGGTTGACCATGGGCTGGCTGCCGTTGACGCAGGGCAGGCCCTGCATGCCCGCGGTGGAACAGGCGAGAATGAGCCCGTTCTCGGGCAGGTAGCACCCGTCGAACCACTGGATGCCCGCCTGGTCGTCGGGGGTGAGTTCCTTGAGGTTCTTGCCGTCGGGATCGACCTCGAGGATGCCCCAGCAGCCGTTCTTGCCCACTCCGGAGAACATGATCCGCTTGCCGTCGAAGTGCAGGTCCAGGTGCTTGATGACGCCTTGCTTGTCGGGCCTGTGGATCGTGCGGACCTTGACCTCGCCGCGCAGGTTGGACAGCTCGGACAGCTCGTTGTCCCACCCGGTCCGCTTGATGGTGTCGCTGGTGTAGGCGTTCAGCGAGCGGTTGGCCTCGCCCTTGCGCCGGATGACCAGCAGCTTGTCGAAGTCCAGCAGCGGGTTGGCCAGCGAGGCCTCGCGGATGAGGACGTCCAGATCCTCACGGGCCTGGCCGTCCTTGGCATTGGCGGCCAGCCGGGTCTCGATGGCCTCCAGCCGCTTGAGGAATTCCTTGCCGCCGGGGTACTTGTCTCCGTACGTCTTGGACAGGTCCTCGATCATCCGCCGCGCCGAGGCGGGGGTGTTGACGGGCACGTCGCCGTTGTTGACGGCCAGGGCCAGCGAAGACGCCAGGAATACGCCCAGCAGAACCGCACCGATACTGTTGAAACGGGTCACGACAGACTCCTTCTGTTTGTCGCACGCTCCGCCCGAGCGGAACTTGCGCAGATGCAACGATTAACGCAGAAAGAGCGATTGTCTCGCGGAAATCTTCCGGCGTGCGGCCCGGGTGGGCGGCCGTGAGTGCGGCGATCGCGGTCGGGGCGGTCCGGTCGGGCTTCAGCAGGCGAAGCGGCTCTCGGCGGTGGCCCACTTGGAGCGGGCCGGGCGGGCCGGCGGACGCCCGATGGAGTAGTATTCGATCCGCTGGCGGATCATGGTGGCCGGCTGGTAGAGGTTCCGCCCGTCGAAGATCACTCGCTGACGCAGGGCGGAGCGGATGCGGTCGAAGTCCGGGGTGCGGAACTCGTTCCACTCCGTGCAGATCAGCAGGGCGTCGGCGTCCTGGAGGGCGGCGTAGGCGTCGTCGACGATGGTGACTCGGCCGTCGCCCAACTCCTTGCGGGCGTTGGCGCCGGCCTTGGGATCGTAGGCGCGGACCTCGGCCCCCGCGTCGACCAGGCATCGCACGACGCGCACGGCCGGGGCTTCGCGGATGTCGTCGGTGTTGGGCTTGAACGCCAGGCCCCAGACGGCGAAGGTCTTGCCCGCCAGGTCCGAGCCGAACCGCTCGGTCACCATCGTGGCCAGGGCCTCCTTCTGGGCGTCGTTTCGCTGGTGGACGCTGCGCAGGATCGACGCGTCACAGTCGTTGTGGAGCGCGACCTGGATCAGGGCCTGCACGTCCTTGGGGAAGCAACTCCCGCCGTATCCCACGCCCGGTTCGAGAAAATCCTGCCCGATCCGCCGGTCGGCCCCCATGCCCATGCGGACCTGGTTGATGTCCACCCCGGTGTGGGCGCAGATGTCCGCGATCTCGTTGATGAAGCTGATCCGCGTGGCCAGATAGGCGTTGGAGGCGTACTTGACCATCTCGGCGGCCTCGCGGCTCATCATCATGATCGTCCGCGGGCCGCGGACGAACGGGGCGTACAGCTCGCTCATCAACTGGGCGGCCTCCGGATCGTCGCAGCCGATGATGACCCGGTCGGGGCGCAGGAAGTCTTCCAGGGCGGCGCCTTCCTTGAGGAACTCGGGGTTGGACACCAGGGCCAGCGGGTGGGCCGTCCGGTCCATCATCAACTCGAACATCCGCCGCCCGGTCCCCACCGGGACGGTGGACTTGATGACGATGACCTTGGCGGAGGTCATGGAGTCGGCGATGTCGCGACAGATCGACTCCACGCCGGACAGGTCGGCCGACCCGTCGCTGCGAGGGGGCGTGCCCACCCCGATGAACAGGACGTGCCCGTGCTCGACGCCTTCGTTCAGGTTGGTGGTGAAGCGCAGGCGCCCGGCGGCCAGGTTGGCCTGGAGCATCTCTTCCAGGCCCGGCTCGTAGATCGGGCTTCGGCCCTGCGAGAGGGCCTGGACCTTCTTCTCGTCGATGTCGACGCCCACCACGTGGTTCCCCGCGTCCGCCAGGCAGGCGGTGGTCACCAGTCCGACGTATCCGCTTCCGACTACTGTGACTTTCATGAAGAGGTTCCCTTCTGCCGATACTATCACCAGTGCGTCCAGTGAGAATATCGGACGCTCAGGAGGGGGTCTGGAGAACCAGCATGAGAATCCTGATTGCCGGGGCCGCGGGGTTCATCGGCTGCCACCTGGCGCGCCGCTGCCTCCAGCGGGGCCACCAGGTTATCGGCGTCGACAACTTCTGCACCGGCCACCGCGACAATATCGCCTGGCTGAACGAGCCGTCGCCCCGGCCCGCCGGGGCCGACTTCACCTTCGTCGAGCACGACGTCACGCGGGAACTGGACCTGGCCGGGCCGCTGGACCTGGTGTGCGACCTGGCCTGCCCGGCCAGCCCGGTGGACTTCGCCCCGCTCGCCCTGGACATCATGCGCGTGTGCAGCCAGGGCGTGTGGAACCTGCTCGAACTGGCCCGCCGCCGTGGCGCTCGATTCCTCCACACCTCCACCAGCGAGGTCTACGGCGACCCCGACGTCCATCCCCAGGTCGAGTCGTACTGGGGACGCGTCAATCCCATCGGGCCGCGCAGCGTCTACGACGAGGGCAAACGCTACGCCGAGGCCCTCATCACCGCCTACCACCGCAAGCACGATCTGCCCGTCCGGCTGGCCCGGATCTTCAACACCTACGGCCCGCGCATGCGCCTGGACGACGGGCGGGTGGTCACCAACTTCATCTGCCAGGCCCTCGCGGGCCGGCCGCTCACCGTCTACGGCGACGGCTCGCAGACCCGCAGCTTCTGCTACGTGGACGACCAGGTGGAGGGGCTGCTGCGATTGGCGGACTGCGACTATGCCGCCCCCGTGAACATCGGCAACCCCGATGAAATCCCCATCGGCGAACTGGCCCGGGAGATCATCGAGCTGACCGGTTCGAGCAGCCCGCTCCAGTTCAAGCCGCTTCCCGGCGACGACCCCAGGGTGCGCCGCCCCGACATTTCGCTGGCGCGTCGCGTGCTGGGCTGGTCGCCGGCCGTGGGACGACGCGAGGGGCTGCAGCGGACCGTCGAGTTCTGCAAGGCCAAGCTCAGCCGGGCCTGAAGGCCAGGACTCGTGCGCAAGGCCGCTTCCGCGGGTTCCTGGCCGCGCCTTTGGCCAAGGGCTGCACAGACTGAAAGGCAAACGGGCGAGCCCAAGCGGCCCGCCCGTTCACGCCGAAGATGCGATTATTCCTGCTGCTACGCCGTCCGTCTGCGGCGGACGTATCCACCCAGGCCGCACGCGGCCAGACCCAGCAGGGCCATCGTGGCGGGTTCGGGGACGTCTTCCGGATCGCCGGCCGTCAGGCTGAGCCAGTTGAGCTGCCCCCAACCCCACCCGCCCTGATCGTTCTCGAAGTACTGGAGACGATAGTTATAGAAGGGGTTCACGCCCAGCGTGATCAGGTCGTCCATCGTGAAGGTCCGGATGTTCGTCCCGCCGTTGTCGTTCTCGAAGATGACCGCGTCATACTCCCACGTGGAGGTGTTGAAGAAGGCCAGCCCCTTCTGCCCGTCGCTGTCGGACTGCCCGCCGTTGTACGCCAGAACATCCAGCGGCGTGTGGAAGATCATCCCGGCGCCGTTCTGGTCGCCCGCGCCGCCGGCGAATTCGACGGTCAGCACGCTCACTCCGTCCACGCCCGGGTCGATCAGATTGAACTCGGGCGACTCCAGCAGGAACGTGGTGTGGGCGTTGTCGTGGGCGTAGCCGCCGCTGCTGTTGGCGGGGGTCACCCCGTCGCCGTCGCCGACGCGGAGATAGGCCGCGCCGTTGAGGACCGTCCAGCCCTGCAGATTGCCGCTGCCGAAGTCCCAGTTGAGCAGCGCCGGCAGATGGGTCGGGTCGCCTCCGTTCATTACGTACTGGATGTGGTTGTTGGCGAGCGCCTGGTCGTAGATCACCAGGTCGTCCAGCATTCCGTCGAAGTAGTTCCCGCCGCCCCATCGCCCGATCAGCACGTTGCCCCCGGCGTTGCCCAGCGCGGCGCGGCCGGAGTTGGACGCGTCCTGCACGCCGTTGACGAAGATGCTCTGAACCCCGCCGGTGGCGTCGTAGCGCCAGGTAACGTGAGTCCATGTCCCGGTCGAGAGGTCCTGGTTGCCTCCGGTGTCGTTGCCGTAGAACCCCAGGTGCGCCTTGGTGTTCCGGGTGATCAAATGCAGTTGATTGCCGTTGCTGCCGGAGTCCTTGCCGTACACCGACTTGTCAGCGGACAGGACGTTGGAGTAGATCCAGGCCATGGCCGTGAAACTCCCGCCCATGCCCAGGCCGTCGGAGTCGCTGTTGGTCGTCAGGTAGTCGCCGGCCCCGCTGAGGAGCAGGGCGTTGCCGTATTTCCCGGCAGCGTACGACGGGCTGCCTCCGGCGACCGCGACGTCATGGTTGCCGGTCTGGTCGCTGAGGACGCCGTCGAAAGTCCAGTGGGCCACAAGCCCCGCCTGCGCCGCGCCGGCCAGCAGGCCAAGCGCCGCAACCGAAAAGAAAACCACCGCTCCGTTTTTGCGCGCCATTAGTCAAATCCTCTCTTCCAGATGAGCTTCTTGTCCGACTCAATTGGGTCACTGCGATATGTGGAGTGACGATATATCTTGCGCCGAATTGCCGATCCTGTCAACCACGATCTTCGCGCAACGGTGGCACTGTCGTGGCACGGGTGTTCTGCCCACGCCGCGCCCGAACGGTCCAGCCGCCGTCAGGTTTGACAAACCCGCCCGCCGGGCGGTAGGTTGAAGTGATGAAGAAGTTGCACGAATTGCGAGTCCCCTCCTGCGTTCGATTCCTGCTCAGCGTTCTTCCGCTTCTGGCGCTGGCGCACCTGGCGCCGGCCGAGCAGGACGGGGCGAAGGTCCTGTTCGATTTCGAGAAGGATGCCCTGGGCGAGGGCTGGACGGCGGGCGGCGACCTCCGCGCCAGCCGCGAGCCGGCCGTGGGCGAAGGCGCCAGCGGACAGGCGCTGCGCCTGGCGGCCGGCGGATCGGGCGGGGTGTACACCAAGCCCGCCGGCGTGCCGGCGGACTGGAACGAATTCAGCCACGTCACTTTCCGCGCCTGCCCGGTCCTGGCCGCGGGCGACGCGCCGGTCGTCATGGAAGTGCAGGTGCTGGAGGGCGACGGGCGGACGCGATTCTGGCGGAAGATCGAGCTGGCCAGGGGCGGCTGGCAGAGCGTCGAGGTCCGGCTGGCCGCGATGCGGTGGTCCGCCGGACGCGTGCCGCAATGGGACGCCGTCTCGCGCCTGGGCTTCTACCTCCGCTCCAAGGGCGAGGTGTGGATCGACGACGTCGCCGTCCGCCCAGCCGGCCCGCGGGCGGCCCAGTGGTCGCCCAAAGAGCTGGCCCTGCTGGCGTTCGGCGCCGACAAGGCGGGCAAGACCAGGCCGGTCGCCAACAACGACCTGCTCCTGCTCAGCGACGCCCCCGAGTTGGACGCCGACAAGCTGGCCGCCCACCTGGCCAGGGTCGCCCAGGCGGTCTACGCGGACTTTCCCCAGGCCGGGGCCCGGCGCGCCCCGGTGGGGCTGCTGGTCTTCGCCGACCGCAAGGAGTACCAGGACTTCACCCTCCGCCTTGCGAATGAACTGGCCAGCCAGGCGACCGCGCCGAAGTCGGACGGCTACACGTTGCAGGGCATCGCCACCTCCTACTACCACCCGCAGGCGGGAACGCTCCGCCCAACCTACACGCACGAGTACGTCCACGCCCTGCTGGGGCGGACCCTGCGGCTGCAGAACAGTGGGGAGTGGCTTCAGGAAGGCCTGGCTGTGCGATACCAGTTGCGTTTCCATCCGCAGGCGAACGTGGGCGAGATCATCCGCCAGGGTCTGGGCGACGCGAACTTCCGCCTGCCGCTGGCGACCCTCTGCAACGGGCGGTCCGTCCCCATGAACCGGTACTGGCAGGCCATGACCGTGGCCGATATGCTGCTCGGCCACGAGCGGTACTCCAAGCGCGTCCCCGCGCTGCTGGAGGCCATCTCCAAGGCCGGCTCGACCGACCTGGGCCCGCACCTCCAGCCGGTGCTGGAAACGAGCTGGGAGCACCTGGAGGCGGACTGGCGCCTGTGGTGCGAGAAGAAATACCAAGAGCGGAACAGATGAAGAAACACGGACAGATGTGGCCGACGGTTCTCCGAGCGTGTGTGGCCTTCGTGGCGGCGGGCTGCGCATGGTCGTCGGTCGCGCCGGCCTGTGCGGAGGGCGATCCCTTTCGGTTGGCGGCCTCCCGCCTGGAGCTGGTGAACCCGGAGGCGCTGGGGCGGGCGATCCGCGATCTGTCGCGCCAGTTCGAACATCGTTACCCGCGAGGGCAGGAGTTCCTGGATCGCCTGGGACGCTGCGGGGCGTTGCCGGAGGTCCGGGCGGCCCTGGAACGCCGCGACGAGCGGGCGCTCGAGCAGGCTCGCGAGATCGTCGCCCTTCAGCGCGAGGCCCTGCTGTCCAATCCGCTGCTGGATTTCGACGAGTTGCTGGTCATCCGCCGCCGGCCCATCGGGGACCCGCGGCGCGCCCAGGACCCGGACAAAGGCATCGGCAAGTACATCGGCCTGCCCCAGCAAAGCTCCTGGCAGCTTCACACCATGGCCCCGCGGGCCTGGGACAACGAAATCGCCATCCTCCGCATGCCCACGCCCGGTCGAGCGGCCTCGTTGCGGACGCTCCACTGCCCGGCCGGCGAGAGACTCGTCTCCGAGATGGACCTGCGCTTCGACGGCCGGCGAATCCTCTTCTCCATGCGCGACGCGAAGAACCTCTGGCAGATCCACGAGATCGGCGCGGACGGGCGCGGCCTGCGACAGGTCTCCCGAGGGGATCAAGAGGGCGTACACAACCTCGATGCCTGCTACCTGCCCAACGAGCGGATCGCCTTTATCTCCACGGCCGCCTTTCAGGGCGTCCCCTGCAACCGGACCGTCAACGTCGGCATGATGTACGTGATGGACGCCGACGGCGGCAACGTCCGCCAACTCACCTTCGAGCAGGACCACAACTACTGTCCGTCGGTCACCAGCGACGGCCGGATCCTCTACCTGCGGTGGGAATACACCGACATTCCGCACGTCTGGGCCCGGATGCTGTTCACCATGAACCCCGACGGCACGGGTCAGCGCGAGCTCTACGGCAGCGGATCGTATTGGCCCAACTCCATCTTCTACGCCCGGGCTGTACCCGGGCACGCCACGAAGATCGTCGGCACCGTCACCGGCCACCACGTCGGGCGGATCGGCGAGACGGTGGTGTTCGACCCGGCCGCCGGTCAGGGGATTGCCGGCGTCGTCCAGCGGGTGCCGGGCTACGGGCAGGCGGTCGTGCCGGCGATCGAGGACAAGCTGACGCTGGCGTCCTGGCCCAAGACGGTCCACCCGCTGCCGCTGAGCGAGAAGTACTTCCTGGTGTCCGCGAAGCCCCGCCCCGACGACCTGTGGGGCATCTACCTGATGGACGTCTTCGATAACCTGCTGCTGCTGATGGAGGTCGAAGGCCAGGCGCTGGTCGAGCCGATCCCGCTGCGGGCCACTCGGCGCCCGCCGGTGCTGGTCGATCGCGTCGACCCGACGCGACAGGACGCCCTGGTCTACCTTCAGGACGTGTACGCCGGGCCTGGCCTGCGCGGCGTGCCGCGAGGCAGCGTCCGGAAGCTTCGCCTGTTCACGTACCACTTCGCGTACCAGGGCATCGCGGGGATCAACCACCGCGTCGGCGCCGACGGGCCCTGGGAACCCAAGCGCGTGCTGGGCACGGTGAACGTGGAGACCGACGGCTCGGCCCTGTTCCGCGTGCCCGCCAACACGCCCATTTCCGTCCAGCCGCTGGACAAGCACGGGCAGGCCTTGCAGTTGATGCGGAGCTGGATGACGGCCATGCCGGGCGAGATCGTCTCGTGCGTCGGTTGCCACGAGCGAGGCCCGGACGTCCCGCCGGCGAAGGCCACGCTGGCGACGGCGAAGGCCCCGCAGGAAATCCAACCGTGGTACGGGCCGGTCCGCGGTTTCAGCTTTCTCCGCGAGGTCCAGCCGGTGCTGGACCACTACTGCATCGGCTGCCACGACGGCCAGCCCTGCGACGGCAAGAAGACCCCCGACCTGCGGGGCAACCAGGGGCGGGTCATGACCCTCCGCGGGGGCGACCCGCGGGTCAAGACGATCGAGGCGGGCGACGTCGAGAAGGCCGCGGGATCTGCCGACGGCGTCTTCCCGCCGTCGTACATCCACCTGCGGAGCCACGTCCGCGTGGGCGGGCTGGAGAGCGACCTCCGCCTGCTCGCCCCCGGCGAGTTCGGCGCCGACACCAGCGAGTTGGTCCAGATGCTCCGCAAGGGACACTATGGCGTGAAGCTGACCGACGAGTACTGGGACCGGCTGATTACGTGGATCGACCTCAACGCTCCGTGCCACGGCACGTGGCGCGAGGTGGTGGGGCTGAAGCGCAACATCTGGGACCATCCGCGCCGCCGCGAACTGCGGAAACTCTACGCCGGCATCGACGAAGACCCGGAGACCTACCCGCTGCAACTGCCTTACACCGGCGCGACGGGAGTGATTCCCCGCCAGCCTTTCTGCCCGTCCGCCCCGCGCGTTGAATGCCCCAACTGGCCTTTCGACCAGGAGCAAGCAGGGAAGCTCCAGCGCCAGGCCGGGCCGGCGCCTCAGCCGCTGGACCTGGGCGGCGGGCTCACGCTCGATCTGGTCCGCATCCCGGCTGGGCAGTTCGTAATGGGCGAGGCCGACGGCGAGGCCGACGAGGCCCCGCGGGCCGCCCTGCGGATCGAACGGGCCTTCCTGATGGGCAAGTGCGAGATCACCAATCGCCAGTTCGCGGCCTTCGACACCGCCCACGACAGCCGCTTCGAGCACAAGGGCTCGTGGGTCTTCAGCGAGCGACACCTGGGTTGGCCGCTCAACGGGCCCGACCAGCCGGTGGTTCGCGTCTCCTGGGAGCGGGCGATGGCGTTCTGCCGCTGGCTGTCGGATCGCACGGGGCGGAAGGTGAGCCTGCCGACCGAGGCCCAATGGGAGTACGCCTGTCGGGCCGGCAGCGACGGCCCGCTGTCGTATGGGGGGCTGAACAGCGACTTCTCCAGGCTCGCCAACCTCGCCGACCTCACCATCCGCCAGCTCGCCTACGATACCGACGGACGCTACACCGCCGACATCGTCCCGCGCGACACCCGCTTCGACGACGGCTGCCTCGTCACCGCTCCCGTCGGGCGGTACGCCCCCAACGCCTGGGGTCTGCACGACATGCACGGCAACGTGTGGGAGTGGACCCGCTCGCAGTACAGGCCGTACCCGTATCGTTCGGACGACGGGCGGGAGAGCGCTTCGTCGGAGGCGGCCCGCACCGTCCGCGGCGGCTCGTGGCGCGACATGCCCAAGAATGCCCGCAGCGCCTGCCGCCAGAGCTACCTGCCCTGGCGACAGGTGTACAATGTCGGGTTCAGAGTCGTAGTGGAAGACTGACGGTAAGCAGCCGGCCGCTGCGACTTCTCGAAGCGGATGGTCCGGACGGGTCCTGCAAGTCGCCTTGGACCCATGCGCCCGATTCACCCTACTGGCTCGCCGTGATCTCCTTCATCACGGCGGCGTCGCGGGCGCACAGGTCCGGGTACTGGGCATCGCTGCCGACGTCCGGACGGCGCTTCCAACTGCGGGCGCATCGCCCGTAGCGGTCGCGGGCGTCGACCACCTCGACCTCGACGGCCAGCGGGGCTTCCGCGGCGACCTGCTCGACTTCCTCGATGCAGGCATGGCCCACGCCCAGCAGGTCTTCCAGTTCTCGCAGGTAGGTGCGGATCAACCCGGCGCCCGCTGCGTCGCCCTTGCGGACGCGGAAGACGGCCTCGGCGTCCAGCGAGTTCTTCACGCCCGCGTTCTTAAGGGCCTCCAGCTTGGCCAGGCCCGCCTGACGGAGTTCCATCAGTTCGTTCCAGATCCAGGCGGGGCCCACTTCGAGGCGGTCGCCCTCGAAGGTGGCCTGGTCGGGATTGACCGGGCGGAGGTCTTCCGCCAGGTGCAGGATCGCCTCGTCATAGTCCGGCAGGGCGGCCAGGTGGACGCTGGCGGGCTCGTCGGCGGGGCGGTTGGGGATGTGGTCCCACGCCTCGTCGCACGTGTGGGGCAGGATCGGCGCCAGCAGCTTGACCAGCGCCATCAGCAGTTCGTGCATGACCGTCTGGGTGGCGCGGCGCCGCACGGCCGTGGGCGACTCGCAGTACAGCCGGTCTTTCACCGCGGCCATGTAGATGCTCGACGCCTGCACCGTGCAGAACTCGTACAGCAGCCGGGCGGCCCGGTGGAACTCGTAGCGGTCGTACGCCTCGCGGACGTCGCGGATGAGGATGTGCAACTGCATCCGCATCCACAGGTCCACGCTGTGGTCGACGGGCTCGGTCGCGTCGGCGGCGGGGTCGAAGTCCCAGCACGCGCCCATGGCGTAGCGGAGGGTGTTGCGGATCTTGCGGTACCCGTCCTCGGCCTGGGCGATCAGCTTCTCGCTGCAGCGGACGTCGTCCTGGTAGTTCTGGGAGGCCACCCACAGGCGGAGGATGTCGGCCCCGCGCTTGTCGAGCTGCTGGATGACGTCGATGGTGTTGCCCAGGCTCTTGGACATCTTGCGCCCGTTCTCGTCGACGACGAACCCGTGGGTGAGCAGCGTGCGGAAGGGCGGCTTGCCCAGCGTGCCCAGTGCGGGCAGCAGCGAGAGCTGGAACCAGCCCCGGTGCTGGTCGCTGCCTTCGAGGTACAGGTCGACGGGGATGTCGCTGACGAGCCCGCGCTGCATGGCGACGGCGTACCAGCTCGATCCGGACTCGAACCACACGTCGAAGATGTCGCGCCCGGCGGTCAGCGAGGCGACGGCGAACTGGTCGGCCCGTCCCGCCAGGTGCGGGTCGTCGGCCGGGTTGTAGCCGGCCAGCAGATCGGCCGGGCTGAGCGCGAACCACGCGTCGCTGCCCTGGTGGCGGAAGACGTCGGCCACCGCCCGCACGCTGGCGGGCGTGAGCAGGGGCTGGCCCTCGGGGTTGTAGAAGGCCGGGATGGGCAATCCCCAGGCCCGCTGGCGGCTGATGCACCAGTCCGGGCGGCTTTCGAGCATGCCGGCGATGCGGTTGCGGCCCCAGTGCGGGACGAAGCGGATGGCATCGCTGTCGGGCTTGGCGACGGCCAGGGCCTGTTTGCGCAGCGAGGGCTCGCCGTCGACCTGCGGGCGGTCCACCGCGATGAACCACTGCTCGGTCGCCCGGAAGATCGTGGGCGTCTTGCTCCGCCAGTCGTGCGGATACGAGTGCTTCACCGGCTCTTCCAGCACCAGGGTCCTGGCCTTGGTCAGGTGCTCGACGACCAGCGGGTTGGCTTGCCACACCGACAGCCCGCGCAGGAACTCGGGCACGGTGTTGTCGAACGTGCCGTCGTCGCGGACGGGGCAGTAGATCTCCAGGCCATGCTTGAGGCCCGTGCCGTAGTCCTCCAGCCCGTGCCCGGGCGCGGTGTGGACCAGGCCCGTGCCGTCCTCGGTGGTCACGTAGTCGGCCGGCACGACCGGGCAGAGGCGGTCGGCGTGGATGGGGTGTCGATAGCTGAGGCTGAGCTTGCACAGTTCCGTGCCGCTAATGCGGCTGAGGACCTCGTGCCGGCCCAGGTAGCCGCCGCGGCGGGCCTGCACGGCCGCCAGCACGCCCTCCAGGCGGGGTTCGGCGATCACCAGCGTGATCGGCCCGTCGGAGGTCTCTACGTGGACGCAGCAGTAGGCCAGGTCCGGGTGGACGGCCACCGCGAGGTTGGCCGGCAGGGTCCAGGGCGTGGTGGTCCAGATCAGCAGGGCGACCCGGTCGCCCTCGCGGTGGGGCACCTTCCGGGCGCACAGCGCGTCCAACTCGAACGCCACGTAGATGCTCGGGTCGGTCCGGTCGTGGTACTCCAGTTCCGCGTCGGCCAGGGCGGTGCGGTTCTCGATCGACCAGTGCACCGGCTTGAGTTGCTTATAGACCAGGCCCTTCTCGACGAGTTCCGCGAAGACCTCCAGCGTGGCGGCTTCGTACTCGCCTGCCATCGTGATGTACGGGTTGTCGAACTCGCCCATGACGCCCAGCCGCTGGAACTGCTCGCTCTGGAGGCCGGCGAAGCGGGCGGCGTAGTCTCGGCAACGGGCGCGGATGTCCATGGGCGTCATCGAGCCGGCGTTGGCCCCCAACTCGTCCATGACCTTCTGCTCGATGGGCAGACCGTGGCAGTCCCAGCCGGGCACATAGGGGCTGTCCAGGCCGGTCATGTTCTTGATCCGCACGACCAGGTCCTTGAGGACCTTGTTCAGCGCGGTGCCCATGTGGATGTTGCCGTTGGCGTAGGGGGGGCCGTCGTGCAGAATGAACCGCGGGCCGTCGCAACGGCCGTCGCGGATCTGCCCGTACAGATTCTCCTGCTTCCACTTGGCCTGGATGGCAGGCTCTTTCGCCAGCAGGTTGGCCTTCATGTCGAAGGTGGTGCGGGGCAGATTCAGCGTGTCTTTGTACGTATTCTTCTGATCGCTCATGCTGGAACTATATAAGAGCGGCGGCTAAGGGGTCAAGGGCGGGGGGGGAATGCGGATTGTGGAATGAACGGCGGGACCTGCCCTGCCTGCCGGCAGGCAGGCGCACGGAAGGGCAGAGATAGAAGACAGAGAGACAACCCGAGCGGGAGAAGACCATCGGCTTCGATAATGCCTGGATGCCTCGAAAGCCAAAGCCCACGGATAGCCTTCCCGTGGGCTTGCCTTCCCTCTCTTTCTGTCTCTGAACTCTCATCTTCTCAGCGGCTCGGCGTCTCTGCGTCCGCTGTCTGTCGTTCAATCCGCAATCCGCAATCTTCAGGTCCCGGCCATCGCCGAGTGCCTGTTCTGGAGGCTGACGTTCAGTTGGGAGACGTCCATGCGAACGTCGGGCAGGTGTACCTGGGAGCCGGCCCACTGTCCGTCGATGACGAAGCGGTACTCGTAGACCCCCGGCCTCAGCGGCAGCAGGCCGGTGAAGACGTTCTCGCCGCGTTTCTCCATGGCCGCGGGCTTCCATTGGTTGAAGTCCCCGGCCAGGCAGGCGCTGTTTGCCGGGCGAGCCGGGCGGATCGAGAATCGCACCGGCTGGGGCTCCTGGCCCGTCACGACCACCAGGCTGCGGGGATGCTCCGCCCGGCCCTCCTCGCCGGCGTCCAGCACGTTCAACCAGAACACGTGCTTGGGCAGGCCTAGGAAGACGTCGTAGAAGGCGTAGAGGGCGTCCTCAAGCCGGCTGAAGGCCTCCTGGAAGGACCTGGCGCGTGCCTGCCAGTTGTCCGGAAGCGATGGGGACCAAGCCAGGTAGGAGTTCGCACTTTCCCGCACGATCGTGGCCACGATCTTCATGTTCGGCTCCGGCAGATAGTGTGATGTGATCCAAAATTTGGCTTAGACGAAAAGCCAGAGCGCA
>Ga0116148_1000801_pt1 | contig 37573 bp, 32 predicted proteins | sample AD_UKC055_MetaG_FD_89786 | JGI IMG/M metagenome (GOLD analysis project Ga0116148, IMG submission 89786) | Active sludge microbial communities of municipal wastewater-treating anaerobic digesters from USA - AD_UKC055_MetaG | ecosystem: Engineered > Bioreactor > Anaerobic > Digestate | place: USA...
CAACTTTTAAGAATTGAAGAAGAACTTGATGATATAGCTGTATATCCGGGACTCAATGCTTGGTTTAACATTAAGAACCAGTAATAAAAAATATTGAAAAGGCACAGTCTATAGATTGTGCCTTTTTGTTTTTAATATATAATAAGAATATTATTATTAAAGGAGGAGTATGAACAGTCACTGACTGTATCATACAGGTTGTTATGTTAATTAAGAATTTTAAAAAAGATAATCTCGATGTATCAATATTTGATTCAAGAAAAGAAATGGGAAAGCAAGCAGCTAATGATGTCAGTCAGGCAATAAAAAAAGCACTCACTCAAAAAGATGAAATAAATATGATATTTGCTGCAGCACCTTCACAGAATGATTTTATTGAATCATTGATTTCATATAAGGAGATACCTTGGGAAAAGATAAATGCATATCATATGGATGAGTATCTAGGAATAGATAAAGATTCTCCACAATCATTCGGCAATTTTTTAAAAAAAGCCATTTTTTCAAAAGTAAAATTTAAATCTATAAATTATCTTGATCCTTCAGCAGAAGATGTTACCAAAGAATGTATGCGATATGAAGAATTATTAAATAATAACAATATAGATATAGTCTGTATGGGTATAGGAGAGAATGGTCATATAGCTTTTAATGACCCTCCAGTTGCTGATTTTTCTGATAAAGTAAAAGTTAAGATTGTAAAATTAGATGAGAAATGTCGTCAACAGCAAGTTAACGATAAATGTTTCAACGAAATTAGTGAAGTACCAAAATATGCTATGACTTTAACTGTTCCTGCACTGTTTGAAGCAAAGAAACTTTTCTGTATGGTACCTACTGCATCAAAAGCTGATGCAGTGTATATGACCTTAAACGGTCAAATTGAAGAGAAGTGCCCAGCAAGCATCTTAAGGCTACATTTATCTGCTAAGCTCTATTTGGATAAGCTGAGTGCATCTAAGGTTATTTAAGGTTAACAACATGATTACTGAGACAGAAATTTCTGAAAAATTCCGTTACAATGGATACATTAAAAGCATAAAACCAATAGGTGCTGGACACATAAATAAGACCTATATGGTAGAGACAAGCGAAGAAAAATATACTCTTCAGTTAATTAATACTGCAATATTCAAAGATCCAACAGGTCTTATGCAGAACATATATAATGTTACTGAATTTCTTAAGAAGAAGATTATATCAAGAGGCGGAGATGTAAAAAGGGAAACATTATCTGTGGTTAAAACTCATGATGACTGCTTATTTTATAAAGATTCTTTCAATCGATACTGGAGATCATACATTTTTATCGATGATGTGATTACTTATCAGGAACCTAAAAATCTAAAAGTTACATATTATAGCGGATATGCATTTGGAGATTTTCTTAACATGCTTTCTGATTATGATATGAACACACTTAATGAGACAATAAAGGATTTTCATAATACTGTTAAAAGATATAAAGATTTTTGCAAATCTGTGAATGATGATATTGCTAATAGAGCATCTTTTATAGAAAAGGAAATAGAATTCATTAATAAACATTCTGAAGATTATAATATTATATTAAATTATATTAATGAAAATAAAATACCATTAAGAGTCACGCATAATGATACAAAGTTAAATAATCTTCTGTTTGATAAAAAATCAGATAAGCCGATATGCATACTTGATTTGGATACTGTAATGCCAGGATCTTTACTATATGATTATGGAGATGCCTTAAGAATTTCGGGTTCATCGGCTGCTGAAGATGAAGAAGACCTTGATAAAGTCCACTTTGTAATGAATAACTTTATATCTTTTACTGAAGGTTTTCTTTTAGCTACAAAAGACAGTATAAATGAATTGGAACTATCTCTTTTACCATTTTCAATTAAATTGATAACTCTAGAGATAGGAATGAGGTTTTTAACAGATTATCTTAATAATGATGTATATTTTGCAGTTCATAAAAAAGATCACAATTTATTCAGAGCAAAGACTCAATTCAAACTTGTGACTGATATTGAGAATAATATGGAACAGATGAACATGATAGTAGAAAGAATCGCGAGGAAATATGAAAGATTATAAAGTTAAAGCGATTTCATCACTGGAAAAATGTTTTTATGATGATGATATCAGCGAGAAAAAAGATTTAAATTTATTTTCGTGTTTGAAAAATGAAAAGTTGAATTTTCAAATAGCCTTTACAATCAAATCAGATAATCTAGTGGACAAAGTACCTTGCTTTTTCCATATTGAATCAGAATTAACAGATTTCATTAGCATTTACAAGATAGAGTCTGTTCCATGCAGATTTCCTGTATATCATAATACTGTTGAAAGGGATTATCAGAGAAATAGTCCATATTGTTATCCTGATTTATTGGACCTTTATGATAAATCTGATAATATTTATTTCGTGCCTGACCTTCTTCAATCGCTTTTTATTGAAATTAATTTGTCTTCAAATTTAAAATTTCATGGTTTGCATAATTTGAGATGTTTTTTTACAAATTCAGAAAAAGAAATTTTAGCTGAGATTAATGTGAAAATCAATATTATCAACTCTAACTTATCTGATGATAGGATAATATTTACACAGTGGTTTCATGGCGACTGCCTAGCATCTTATTATAATGTAAAACCATTAAGTAAAAAGCATTTTATTATAATGGAGAATTTCTTGAAAACAGCTTATGAATATGGGATTAATGCAGTACTGACGCCTGTTCTTACACCTCCTCTCGACACAAAAATTGGAGGTGAAAGACCTACTATGCAACTTGTCGATATTGTAAAAACCGATAATGGATACAAATACTCATATGAGATGTTAGATAAGTGGATAAGCATGTGTAAAGCGATAGGATTTGAGTATTTTGAAATATCACATTTTTTTACTCAATGGGGTGCGTTGCATGCTCCAAAAGTTATTGCTTCAGTTAATGGGCGAAAAAAGAAAATTTTCGGATGGGATACTGACGCTTCATCAGAGGAATATATTAAATTTTTACGAGATTTTATAAGTTGTTTATTAACTCATTTGAAAAATCTTGGTATTGAAAAGAAATTTTTTTTTCATATTTCTGATGAGCCGAATGAAAAAAATCTTGAAGGATATAATAAAGCAAAAAAAAGTATTAGCGATCTTTTCGACGGTTATCTTGTTACTGATGCTCTGTCCTCCATCGAATTTTATAAAAAGGGCATTGTTAACTTTCCAATTCCATCAACAGATAAAGTAGAAGATTTTATTAATTATGGTGTTAAGGATTTATGGACATACTATTGTTGTGGCCAATATCTTGAAGTAAGTAATCGGTATATTGCTATGCCATCATATAGAAACAGAATAATTGGAACTCAGCTATATAAATATAATATAAAGGGATTTCTGCATTGGGGTTACAATTTTTATTATAACCAGTATTCTAGAAAACTTATTAATCCTTTTTTGATAACTGATGGAGATTTTTTTGCTCCAAGCGGTGATGCTTATTCAGTTTACCCTGGTGATAAAGGTCTTCCGGTAAAATCATTAAGACTAGTCATATTCAATGAAGCTTTACAGGACATAAGAGCATTTAAGAAACTTGAATCTTTAACTTCTTATGATTATGTTATGAATATTATTGAAAATCATGGTGAAATAACATTTAAAAAGTATCCTAGAAAGACTGACTATATAATTGAACTTCGAAAAATAGTAAATAATGAGATATCTAAGTTCTCTGTATAATTATTAAAGATTACTTTTGTATATGTAACAATACAGCAATACAACATATCTTATATAAATGAGTATTAAGAAATCGTTTATTCCATTACTTACTATGTATGCGATTATTGCAGTCATGATGAGCACAAACTGCAGTAATACATTGATTTACTTATTTGGAATACTTATATTCATTTCTTATTATATTTACTCTAAAGATAAAAATGTATCATTTAAAACTAAGCTTTTCATTGTGATTTTATATTTTATGATTTATATATTTTTCTTTTTCTATTCTAATATTGTATATTCGAATATAAACAAGGATCAGATGCATAATGATAGAAAGTATGTAGTTTTGACAGGATATATTTCAGATCTGACTAAACATGAAGAGGATAGTGAGGAATATCTTTTAGTATCTGATAATGGATATAAATATAACATAATTATTAGCAATAGTTATATTCAAATTGGAGATATTGTTAAAATTACTGGAAAAGTATATAAACCGAATACTCCAGGAAATAAAGGTCAGTTTAATTATCGGAATCATTCTTACTCAAAAAATATCTCTGCTGATATATATGTGAACAAAGTAAATATATTAATATTAGGATATAAATCGATTCCTCGCTTTCTAGGTAAGATAAGAAGTTGGGCAGTTGATAGAGTAATGTTAAAATTGAAAGAAGATAAAATAGGTATAGCAACAGCTCTAATAACAGGTTCATATGTATATATAGACAACAATACAAAGGAAATTTTCCAAAAAAGCGGGTTATCACATATACTTAGTATTTCAGGTACTCATTTCAATATACTAATTTTACCTATATACTCGATTTTTGCTCTATTGTGTAAAAATAAAAGAATATCACTTATTATAACAATAATATTTATTATATTATTACTTGTATTTACAGGTGCTAGAGTAGGAGCTATAAGATCTGCATTATCTTTGATAACAATATACCTATGTCGTTTCTTTTTTCTTGACTCAAATAAATTATTGCCTATATGTTTTTCGGTACTTGTTATTATTTTTTTAAACCCATTATCAATATTTGATACAGGATTCATAATGTCATATGCATGTGTATTATCTATTTACATATTCAGCGACAAAATAAGAAGCATTATTTATTATTTAATAAATAAAATCAAAGTAGTGCTTGATGAGAAAATTTTTAAAAACCATATTATTCTAGAGGATTATTATAGAAGAATTAAAAGTTCAATCATAAAAAAAATAATGGATAGAACAGTATCAGTTATGAGTTTTTTATTATCCATACAACCATTGATGATTTTAATAACATATAGATTGTTTTTATGTATATACCCTTATTCTCTTATTTCGAATATGCTAACTTTTTTACTTATTATTCCTTTGCTCATTTCATTATGGCTTGGAATAATAATTCCTACGATTTTTTGTCCTGTATTTTCTTTTCTAAGTTCTGTTCTGATTAAAATAGCATCATATATATGTTATCTTCCTTTCTCGAAATTTTATATTAAACACATACCGGATTTAATTTTTCTTACGTTGATTACTGTATATGTCTTAATTAAATTTAAAATACTGAAAACTAAAATCCTTAAATTAATTATGTATATGATAGCATGTATATCATGTTTTATTACGCTGTTGGTTTACTATAATACCAAAGTGGTATTTCTTGATGTGGGACAAGGAGATAGTACAATAATCACAACAGCATCAGGATATAGTATCCTCATAGATACAGGAAAATACATTGAATCTTCCTGTCTTGCTTTTTACACTGGGAATAAAATAAATACAATAATACTTACACATTCAGATTCAGATCATAGTGGATATATAATGAATATCTTAAATGATTTCAAAATAGAAAACATTTATCTTCCAGACACACTAGATATTGCTAACATAAATCTATTTAATGAGATTCGATCAAATTATCCTGATGTCAATATTAATTTAGTTAAAAGAGGTGATTTTATTGAAGATAGTAATATTTATATAAAAGTTTTAAATCCAAATCCACAAAATGAATATACTGATGTAAATGATTCAAGTATTGTTTTCTCTCTATATACGGAATCATGTTCAATTCTTTTTACTGCTGATGCAGATTTGAAGAAGATATCATTAGATAATTTCATAAAATGCGATATTATAAAAATACCTCATCATGGTGACTCAAGCGTAATTGATGAAAATTGCTTGCAATATATATCACCAAGTGTCGGGATTATTTCAGTGGGAAGATATAATTCATATGGTCATCCTGAAAAAAAGACATTAGAATATCTTCATAAAATGAATGTTAAGGTACTCAGAACAGATATTGACGGTTCCATTACTATATACATGCTAAATAAAAAATACTATGTTTATAAATACAGATAAAATATGATAAAATCATAATATGAAATATGAAGATATTAAAAATGAGATATCCATTAATAATTTTAAGCACATATACTTACTTTACGGAGATGATGAGTATTTGAAAGATGTTGTCTTTAATGTATTGAAGGCAATGATAATAAACCACACAAAGATGAATTATGAAGAATTCAAATTTAATGATTCATCAAAGATTGAAGATATTGTAAATGAATGTAGCACTTATTCATTTAGCGGAAATAGTAAATTCATAATATGCAAAAACACTGGTTTTTTTGATAAAAATGAATTCAGCGAGAGATTGATTAAACTATACGATTATATATACGATAATGTATATATATTTTTTATTGAAGCTAATGTTAATAAAAGACTTTCTAGTTACAAACATTATAATTCTTCAAATAATGCATATGATATATCTAAAGGAAATACAGATGATGTTAAAAAATTTATATTTACAAGATTCAAAAAAGAGGGGATATCGATTACTGCTGAAAATCTTGACCTATTTATAGAGTATTCTGGTCTGAATCTTTCTTTTGTCGCTTTAAGTATAGAAAAAATACTCCTTTATATGGCTGATAAAAAAGAAGTGACATCTGAAATGATCAGATTGTTATGTTCAGGTATTACTGATGTAAAATCATATGAATTATGTAATTATCTATGTAAAAAAAAATTTTCTAAAACTTTAGATGTCTATTATGACATGATTTCATTAAAATATGGAATACCATATTTTCTAGCTATTTTATTCAATACATTTTACGAAATGTATTTTATTAAGAAAAATAATATTAGATCTTCACAGGATTTTAAAATAAGAAAATTAATTGAAAACGCAAAAGGATTTACATTATCAGGTTTAAAAAAAATAGTTAAGGATATAATGGAATATGACCATAACTTCAAAACAGGAAAAATTGAACAGGAATCTTCAATGATAATTCTATTTGCAACAATAGTAAATTCCTGAAAATATGTTATAATCAATAAAAATTGAGGTGTTTTATGCGCTGGAACAGAAAAGAATATTTAGAATATGTTACATTTAAGTCAAACAAGAAAAGGATGTTTGTTGAACTGATGGGTCCGCTTATAGGATTAGAGGATGAATGGCGTTCACAAGGAGCAACAGAAGATGAAATTAATCTTACCGCATTTGATTGGGATTATGTAGTTTATACAAATTGTGGAGCTAGTTTTGATGTTTTTGGTACTCAAGAAGAAAAGATATTTGAAGAAACAAAAGAGTACATTATTACTATTGATGGTCTGGGAAGAAAAATGAAACTTATGAAAGCTTCTGCAACCATACCTCTTCCTATGAATTATCCTGTTAAAGTAATGGATGATTGGTTAAAAATAAAACATTATTATCAATTTAATGAAGAACGTATTAATTATAATCAGATAGAACTGGCCAAGAAACAACAAAAAGAAGGTTTTATGGTCAGAGCTCAGATACCCGGCGGTTTTGATCTACCTAGACAACTTATGGGTGAAGAGGAGTTATGCTATGCATATTTCGAGCAGCCTGAACTTATAAAAGATATTTTAGATACTGCTGCTGATACTGCTATAAAGTGTTGTGAGAGAGTATCCAAACACTTAACTGTCGATCATCTTGCAATACATGAAGATATGGCGGGTAAATCCGGTTCTTTAATAGGACCGATTCATATAGAAGAATTTTTAAAACCATATTATTTGAACATATGGGAAGCATTTAAGGAAAATGGTTGTACTGTATTTACTCAAGATTCTGATGGCAATATGAACTCTGTAATAGATTCTCTATTGGAATGCGGATTGAATCAAATGTATCCAATGGAACCAGCTGCAGGTATGGACATAGTAAAAGTTCATCAGAAATATGGTCAGAAATTATCTCTAAAAGGTGGAATTGATAAGTTTATATTACGTGACAGTAAATTGGCAGTTTTAAGAGAGCTTGAGTATAAAATGCAGACATCCATGCAACAAGGCGGTATAGTATTCGGATTAGATCACAGGATACCGAATGGCTCGTCACTGGAATTATACAGATACTATGTTAATACTGGAAGAGAAATTCTAGGTAGGGAACCGCTAAACAAGAAAAATAAAGGCTGGATGCGTCAAGCTATTTAATTCCTTCAAGATCAAAAATCGGAATATATGAATCTTTTGAAGAGTTTTTATCTTGTATGAATCCCGAAAGCTGCAATTCAATTGCTTTATTTACAACTTTATTGTATTCATATTTTGTAATTTTTCTATCAATCTGGGGAAAATTACTGCTCATATAATAAGGCAAATATTGACTCATAAGGCTAATCAGGCATTCAGAATGCAAATCATCAATTGTATTTTTAATCCACTTCAGTATATTAATCGAATCCTTATACAAACCAGGTAATACAAGATGCCTAATAAGGACTCCGGAAATAAGTATTGATTCTTTATAAACCAGCTTAGGTTTAAGTTCCAGCATTAACTTAACTGCATCAGAACAAAACTCAAAATAGTCAGAGGCATTAGAATAGAGTTCGCTTGATAAGGAATTCATATATTTAATATCAGGAAGGTATACATCAACATAATCATTTATAAGATTAATAGTTTCTGCTTTCTCATATCCTGAAGTATTATAGATAATAGGAATTTTTAATTTATGTTTTACCTTATCAAGAGCTTTAATTATCTGTAAAACATAAACTGTAGGGGAAATTAGACTTATGGAATCTACATTTTTATCTGCTAAAGATAACAGAATGTAAATGAACCTATCAATTGTAACATTTTCTCCAAATAATTCATGACTGATTTGGTAGTTCTGACAATAACAACATTTTAAATTACATCCACTAAAAAATACTGCTCCAGTTCCATTGTTCCCAGAAATTACAGGCTCTTCATAAAAAAAAGGAGCAGCTTTAGCTAATTTTATAGTATTTGGTGCTTTACAGTATCCTCTTTTATTGTTTCTATCAATATTACAATTTCTTGGACATAAATTACATTTTGATTCCATGATAAAAATCCGGGTTTATCCGAGATTTTTTAGTTTAGTTGTTTAGCAAGTTTACTTTTATCCCTTGCTGCTTTATTTTTATGAATGATTCCATCTGTAGAGGCTTGATCAATTGCCTTAATAGTTTTTAAAATTACATCATTTTTATCTGGGGAATTATTCTCAATGGATGCCAAAGCGGTCCTTATTAGTTTTCTTAATGCTGATCTTTTTGATGTATTTAGTAATTTTTTCTTAGATGAGACATTTACTCTTTTAATAGCTGATTTTGTGTTTGCCATAATATCACCTCCATATGACTTCTTTAGTAATCGTAACACAGCAAATTTAAATAATCAATTTAATTCGACTATATTATGTTAAAATATAACCATGAAAAATAGAATTGATGAATTAGTTAAAATACTTAATTACCATAGCAAGAGATACCATGAACAGGATTCTCCATTAATAACTGACTATGAATATGATATGCTGCTAAAAGAACTTATAGAACTTGAAGCAAAATATCCAATGTACAAATCAAAGGATTCTCCAACACAAAGAATAGGTGCGCAGCCATTAAAAGAATTCGAAAAAGTTAAACATATTATCCCTATGGAGAGCTTATCAAATGCATTTTCATACGAGGATCTTTATTCATTTCATGAGAGGATTATTAAGGAAGGAATCACTCCGGAATATGTTCTTGATAAAAAGATTGATGGTCTTTCAGTATCTTTGGAATATAAAGATAATATTTTTTTTAGAGGATCCACGAGAGGTGACGGTCTATATGGAGAAGATATCACAAATAATCTTAAAACTATTCCATATATACCATTAACATTAAAAATCAATAAGATAATACCTTATCTTGAAGTACGTGGTGAAGTTTATATGGATAAACAAGTTTTTAAAAAACTTAACGAAACTGCAGCTCAGAATGGAGACAAGGAATTTGCAAATCCAAGAAATGCAGCTGCAGGTTCATTAAGACAACTTGATTCAAAAATAACTGCGCAAAGAAACCTGAAAATTTTTATATTTAATTTACAGCAAATTAAAGGTATGACTTTTAACACTCATACTGATTCATTACATTTTCTGCATGAAGCAGGATTTATAACAAATGAGATTATAAGAGTATCTAGTGATATGTCTGAAATAATTAAGGGAATAGAGGAAATACAAGCAAAAAGGCATTCATTTCCTCATGATATAGATGGTGCGGTCATAAAACTGAATAACCTTGCAGACAGGGTATCATTAGGGTCTACTTCGAAAGCTCCGAGGTGGTCAATAGCATATAAATATCCTCCAGAGCAGAAAGAAACAGTAATAAGAAATATATTTGTTCAGGTAGGGCGTAGTGGAGTGCTGACTCCAAACGCGGAATTTGATCCTGTAATTGTTTCTGGAAGCAAAATCAGCAGAGCTACATTACATAACATGGATTTTATAAATTCAAATGACATAAGAATTAATGATAAAGTTCTTATTCAAAAAGCAGGTGATGTAATACCTGAAGTAATTAAAGTACTGATTGAAAAAAGAACAGGTAATGAAAAGGCATTTGTAATGCCTAAAAAGTGTCCTTTATGTAATTCAGATGTTGTAAAGATGGATAACAAAGCAGCATATAAATGTACAGGTGTTAGTTGTATAGGACAAATAGCAAGAAAAATAGAACATTATTGTTCAAAGGACGCTATGGATATTGAAGGTTTAAGTACAGCTACAGTAGATAAGTTTCTTGATTTAAGATTGATTAATACGATTGCAGATATTTATGAACTAAAAGATAAAAAAGATATACTAGTCAAAATTGACGGATATGGCAATACAAGTATCGAAAAGCTTCTTTCTGCAATTGAAAAATCAAAAGAAAATAACATTGATAGATTAATTTTCGGCTTAGGTATTGAACATATAGGAAAAAAAGCTTCTTCCTTAATTGCTGACAATTTTAATGATATGGATGATATTATGTCTGCTTCTGTTGAAGATTTTGTTTCTATAAATACTTTTGGGGATATAATGTCACAAAGCATAGTTAAATATTTTAAAAACTCTGATGTTATTCTTCTAATTGATAAATTAAAAAGACATGGTATTAATATGAAGTCACTAAACTATGGAAATACAGTCAATAATACCAGAAAGCTTGTAGGCAAGACATTTGTTATTACCGGATCTTTCAATGAATATTCCAGAGAGCAATTAAAGCAGATTCTTATATCAAATGGTGGTAATGTTACAGAAAGCGTATCAAAAAAGACAGATTATGTTATTGTAGGTGAGAATCCTGGAAGCAAGCTTTCAAAGGCTGAATCATTAGGAATAAAAATTATTAAAATTGATGAACTTAAACTAACATTATTGTAATTAAATTTTTATGGTCTATAATAATTAATAGACTTTATTGAAAGGAAGTACTATTAATGAAAAAAAGAACTATAAAAACAATACTGTGCTTGATTTTAGTTTTACTGACAGTATTATCTTTAAGCAGTTGTAAAAAAATTTATGAAACCAATAAACCAATAAATCCTATTACAGCAAAAATCGTAGCTATGAAGGGTCCTACAGGCATAGGTATGGTAAGAGTAATGAATGAAATAACTTCACTTTCTGATTATGTAAATACAAAATTTGAAATAATGACTTCAACAGATACTGTTGTAGCCGGTATTCTTGATAAAAGCATATCTATTGCTGCAGTACCTACAAATCTTGCCTCAGTCCTTTATAATAAAACAGAGGGTGAAGTAATAATTTTAGCTGTTCATACTCTTGGTGTTCTTCATATTCTCGATAAAACAGGTACTATTAAAAGCATAGACGACTTAAAAGGAAAAACTTTAGTAGCAAGCGGTCAAGGTTCATTGCCTCAATATGTATTAAATTTTATTTTAAGTGAAAATGGAATAAATCCTGAAACAGACATAGAAATTGTATATAAAGCAGAGCATAGCGAAGTTGCAACATTACTTCTTTCTGGCCAGGCTGATATAGTAATGCTTCCAGAACCATTTGTTTCTACAGTAATGAATAAGGATAAGTCAATTGTTCATGCAATTGATTTAAATGCAGAATGGGTAAAAAAAGCACCAGACATAACTTTATCAATGGGTTGTCTTGTTGCACAAAAATCATTCATCGAAGAAAATCCTGAAGAAGTAAATACTTTTCTTGATTTATACAAAGAATCAATTGAATGGGTACTTGAAGAACCATATAATGCAGCTCCTTACATCGTTTCATCAGGTATACTCGACAATGAAACTGTTGCCGAAAATGCTATACCTAATTGCAATATAGTATATATTGATGCTGATGATGCAAAAGAAAGCCTTAATGCCTTTTTTGAATTCTTATATAATAATAATCCAGCTAGTGTTGGCGGAAAGATACCTGATGATGCAATTTATTACTCAAAGTAAGAGGTAAAATATGACACAATGTGATCACAACTGTTCAAGCTGTAGTATAAATTCTTGTGAAAAGAAAATAGAAAAAGAAAAACCAAATGATTTTTCTCAAATTAAAAATGTAATAGCAGTAGTAAGCGGTAAAGGAGGCGTAGGTAAAAGCATGGTTACCAGCCTCTTAGCTGTAGAGCTTACTAGAGCTGGTTATATGGTTGGTATCCTGGATGCAGATATAACAGGGCCTTCGATTCCAAAATCATTTAATATAAACGAAAGAGTTAAAGGAAGTGAATCAGGAATTTTTCCTGCAAAGACTAACCTAGGCACAAAAATAATCAGTATCAACTTATTGCTAGATAATGTTACAGATCCCGTGCTTTGGAGAGGTCCTGTCATATCAGGAATCCTTAAACAGTTTTATACTGATGTAATTTGGGGTGAACTTGATTATCTGCTTATAGATATGCCACCAGGAACAGCAGATACTGCTTTAACCGTATTTCAGTCAATTCCTGTAGATTATGCTGTTATTGTAACTTCACCTCAAGAATTAGTTTCGATGATTGTAGAAAAAGCAGTTAAAATGGCAGAAATGATGCATATAACTGTTCTTGGAGCTATACAGAATTTCAGTTATGTAGTATGTGATAATTGTTCAAATGTAATTGAGCTTTTCGGAGATAATGACAATAATAGATTAAGTATACCCATTCTCGATAAAATACCTTTTGACAAGAAACTAAGCACAGCAATTGACAAAGGTATGATAGAGCTTGCAGAAAATACATATATTAAAAACACAGTCAATAAGCTTATTAAGGTTTATAAAGAGTCTTAGAAAATCTGATAAATAAAAACGCATAAAAAAACGGGTCAGTTCATTCATCTATAACCCGTTTTCTTTTTTAATTTCTTAACAAAATTTTCTAATTGCTTCAGCTAATGGTTTAATATCATCAGTATGAGCTACCAAAGATATTGGTTTACTTAAATCTAAACTAAAAATACCCATAATGGATTTAGCATCTACTACATACCTGCCTGAGACTAAATCTATATCATAGTTGAATGCAGATACTATATCCGCAAATTCTTTAACATCACTTATTGAAAGAAATTTTATATCTATTGTATGTTTCATATCATCCTCCTAAGTGTTAATATAACATATAGACATGAAAACATCAATATTGATTATGGTATAATACATATATGAGAGGTAAGAAATGATCACATTAAAGAATAAAAATTTAACTGTCAGAATTAATCCTATAGGAGCTGAAATTGCTTCTATTGTAAAGGAAGGATATGAGTATCTTTGGCAGAAAAATCCTGAAATCTGGAATGGTCAGGCTCCGAACCTGTTTCCATTAATCGGAAGACTCAAGGATGAAGAATATGAATATGATTATAACATGTACAAAATGAAAATACATGGTTTTGCTAAATACTCAACCTTTGAAATAATTGAAAATACTGATAACTATTTATCATTACGATTGCATGGAAGCAAGGAAACATATAGCATGTATCCTTTTGATTTTGATTTTATAATTTCCTATGAGATTATAGATAACGTTATCAAGAAGCAGTACATGACCATTAATAATGGATATAAAACAATGTATTATGAAGTAGGAGGTCACGAAGGCTATAATCTTACTTTCGATAAGAATAAAATAATGGATGATTATTATATTCATTTTTCTGATAATTCTATTTACACATATACTACTGATAAAAACATAATGGTTAATAAGGATTTATCTAAAATTGATCTGATTAATAATAAATTATACCTAAAACCAGATGTTTTCAGAAATGATGCTCTTATTCTGGATAGTGCTAAAATCAGCAAAAGAGAAGTTGTTCTTGAATGCAATGAAAAAAGTAGGAAAGTTAAAGTAAGATTTGATGATTTTGACTATTTAGGAATCTGGACAAGACCTTTCTATACAAATTATATTTGCATAGAACCATGGTCAAGTCTTCCTGACTGTAATTTTATTGATAAAAAACTAGAAAATAAAGTAGGTATTCGCTGTCTTATGCCCAAAAAAACTGAAATGTTGGAATATTCGATTGAGATAATATAATGATAGAAGATGTAGCAAAGATAATTAAAAGTTCAAAAAAGATTGTTTTTTTTACAGGTGCAGGTGTTTCAACAGAAAGTGGAATACCTGATTTTAGAAGTACAAAGGGATTATATAAGGAAAGATATAATGGATTTAATCCAGAACAAATTTTAAGTCATGAATTCTTTTTCGATAAACCTGAAATCTTCTTTCGCTTTTATTTTGATAATATTATTCACGCTGAAGCAAAGCCAAATGCATTTCATTATGGTATTACAAAACTAAAAAATATGAATTATGATATAACTGTAGTAACGCAAAATATCGATAATCTTCATAATATAGCATTAAATGGTAAAGTTTATGAGCTTCATGGCAGCATAAATTGTAATCATTGCATCAAGTGCAATAAATTTTTTTCACTAGATTACATGTTATCAACTAAGAATAAGATAATAAACTGTGATATATGTAATTCACTAGTAAAACCAGATGTAGTACTATATAACGAAGAACTTGATGAGCATATTATTGAACAATCAATTAATGCAATTACTGAAGCAGATGTTATGATTGTAGCCGGAACCAGTCTTTCAGTATATCCAGCAGCATCATTTGTGAATTTTTATAATAAAAACTGTCTTTGCATAATTAATAAATCCACTACACCATATGATTCAAATGCTAATTATGTCTTTTATGATTCCTGTTCATCCGTTCTAGATAGAATAATTGAAAAAATGGAAACAGTAAAATGAATGAATTGACTAATCTTAAAGGAGTCGGTATTAAGGCTTCAGAGAAACTTAACACTCTTGGTATTTATACTATAAATGACTTATTAGAGTATTATCCAAGAGCATATGTTGATAAATCTCATATATCTCATATTTCTAATGCAAGAGAAGGGGAATATATAGCCTTAAAAGGTATGTTGTATAATCTTACATTCAGACAACTTCCATACGGGCGTAAACTGCATATTACAACAGCTGATTTTAAAGATGAAACTGGTCAAATTAATATAACTTGGTTCAATCAATCTTATTTAAAAAATATCCTTAAAGAAAATTCAAAAATATATTTATTTGGCAAAATAGAAAAAAAAGGATTCTTTTTCAGTCTTTCGAATCCTGAATACTCATATAACGAAAATGACTTTTTTATTATCCAGCCAGTTTATTCAAAAAATCCATTAATAAATCAATATGAGATCAGAAAAGCGGTAAAATCAGCAACAGTATTTATTGATGATTTAGTTAAAGATCCATTTCCCGAATATCTTAAAAAGAAATATGAGTTATGTGATAAAGGATATGCAGTAAGAAATATTCATTTTCCAACTTCAGATAAAGATTTCTTTTTAGCACGTAAACGTCTTGTTTTTGAGGAATTTTTCTTAATGCAGCTTGCTTTATTTACTTTGAAAGATAGGATAAGAAAAGAAAAAACACCATTTATAATAAACAAATTCAGTTCAATAAATAAATTTGAAGAAAAATTGCCTTTTAAACTAACTAGTGCTCAGATACAAGCTATGGAAGAGATACAGAAAGATTTCAAAAGCGGTTTTCCAATGCATCGTCTATTACAAGGAGATGTAGGCAGTGGTAAGACTGTTATAGCATTATATGCTGTTATATGTGCTTTTGAAAATGGTCATCAAAGCGCATTTATGGCGCCTACTGAATTGCTTGCATCACAACATTTTAATACTGCAAAAATTCTTTTAGAAAATCTAGGTATAAGAATTGTGTTATTGACTGGTCATATGAAGAAAAAAGAGAAAATATCTGTACTTGAAAAGATAGAAAATCATGAGGCTGATCTTATAATAGGTACACATGCAATTATACAAGATGATGTAAAGTTTAAAAAACTAGCATTGTGTATTACTGACGAACAACATAGATTTGGTGTTCAACAAAGATCCGACTTTTCTGCAAAATCACAACTCCCTCATTTATTAGTAATGTCAGCAACACCGATACCAAGAACACTTGCACTAATATTGTATGGTGACTTGGATATTTCTTCAGTAAAGGAACTTCCACGAAATAGAAAAAGAGTACTGACTTATTCAGTTGATGAGTCATTTAGAACGAGAATACATAACTTTATTAAAAAAATCGTATCCAAAAATGAACAAGTATTTGTAGTTTGCCCATCAATTTATGAGAACGAAGTTCTTGATATAACTAATGTAACTACCAAATTTAATCAGATGCAGAATTCGATGCCAGACTTATCAATATTAATGCTTCACGGACAGATGAAAAATGTAGAAAAAAATGAAATTTTAGAAAAATTCATTAAAAATGAGATTAGTGTACTTGTAACTACAAGTATTATTGAAGTTGGAATTGACATACCTAACGCCACATTAATGATTATCGAAGATGCTCAGCAGTTCGGATTATCCCAACTTCATCAGCTTCGTGGCAGAGTAGGACGAAGTGATAAGCAATCTTATTGCATACTAATAAATCAATCAGATTCCGTTATATCAAAAAAGAGAATGGAAGTTATGGTAAATTCTAATGATGGATTCTATATATCGGAACAGGATCTTATGTTGAGAGGTCCTGGGGATTTCTTTGGTATTAAACAACATGGGCTTCCTGACTTTAAAATAGCAAATATTTATGAAGATATGGATATACTTAAACTTGCTCAACAAGCTGTTAAAGAAGAGATACAGCAGAATAATATTTACAAACAGTTATTAAGTAATGAGTTTGACTTCTTGTCAAAAACAAAACTATAGGAGGGATAAATGATCTTAAGTAATTGCACTATTTTTGATGGATTTAAATTTTTAGATGGTAAGTATAATATATTTATCGAAAATCGAAAAATTATTGATATAAAAAAATATTCTAAGATTTCAGATTCCATTGATGTCAAAGGATGTTTTGTTGTTCCTGGTTACATTGATTTGCATACTCATGGCATATGTGGTATGGATTTTTCATACTCAACAGATTTTGAAATAAACAATTTTTTTGATAGTTATATTAAAAGAGGAACTACATCAGTTTACCCGACAACAGTCGCTATGGATATTAATAATATTAGAACATTACTTGCTAGATATTCCAAAGTTAAACATCCAGCATTTTGCGGTATTCATCTCGAAGGGCCTTTTCTTAATCCAAATAAAGCAGGTGCGCATAGTAAACAATTTATTATAAAGCCTTCTATTGATGAATATATTAGAATGACTGATAATTATGATAATATTGTAAAAAGAGTTACTATCGCATGTGAACTAGATAATAATTATGCATTAGCATATTACTTATTAAAAAATAAAAAGTTAGTTTCCTTTGGACATACCGAATCCTCTGCATCAGATGCTCGTAAAGCTTTTGAGGCAGGTTATAAGTTATCAACACACCATTTTAATGCAATGCCTGTAATGCATCATCGTGATGTAATGATAACAGGAGCTGGATTAATTGATGATTCAGTATCATGCGAATATATACCGGATTTTTATCATGTAAGTAAAGATATGCTGAAGATATTATTTAAATGTAAAAAACCAGAAAATCTTGTAATGGTTACAGATTCTATATCTGCAACAGAAATGCCCGATGGAAGGTATAGTTTAGGAGGATTACAGGTAAATGTTAAAGAAGGCTTAGTTAAAGATGATTCTGGAACAATTGCTGGAAGCAGTATTACTATGGCTAAAGGTGTATATAACATGATAAATGCTGGATTTGATCCAGTAACAGTATTAAAGTCAGCAACTTCGGTTCCTGCAAGATTAATTAATTTGAAATACAGAGGATGTATAAAATCAGGATATTATGCGGATATTAATTTACTAGATAACAATTTCAAATATCTATTTACTGTAAGCAAAGGAAAACGGATCAACTAATAAATTAATGATATGAAATATTTGGCTATAAATTTAAAATAGTATTTCAATATTGTTATTGAAATAACAATCTTCTGTGATATAATGTTTTAGGTTATACGCTAATACTATGTCGGAGGTAAATTTAATGTGTCAGAATTGTAATCTGGACGAAAAACAAAAGAAGCTGCAGGAAGTTTTAAATAAGCACAAAGATACAAAAGGTGGTCTTATTCCAGTACTTCATGAAGCTCAAGAAATATACGGATATCTTCCATTGTCCGTACAGGAAACAATAGCTAATGCGCTTGGTATTCCTTTATCAGAAGTATATGGAGTTGTTACATTCTATACCCAGTTTTCACTTTATCCGAAGGGACAATATAAAATTCAAGTATGTCTTGGAACAGCATGTTATGTTAAAGGATCTAGCAATATACTTGATGAACTCAAAAAACAACTTGGAATAGAAGTCGGGCAATGTACTAAAGATGGTAAGTTTTCACTTGATGCATGCAGATGCGTCGGAGCTTGCGGTCTTGCACCTGTAATGATGATAAATGAAGATGTATACGGAACATTGATGCCCGGCGATGTTGCCAACATACTTAAAAAGTATTAATCGGGTAAATGGAGGATATTAATGAAATCATTAACTGAATTAAATGAAATTAAACAAAAAGTCATCAAAACATCGGATTACAAGATTCTTGTTGGCATGGCTACTTGCGGTATAGCTGCAGGAGCAAATCCAGTAATGACTGAACTTAAGAAAATTATTCAGGAAAGAAATTTGAATAATATTGATCTACAGCTTACTGGCTGTATAGGTATCTGTCGTTTAGAACCTATAGTTGAAGTTTACGATTCAAGAGGTGATAGATACACATATGTAAAAGTTGATGCTAAAAAAGCTGCAGATATAATGCAAAAACATATTATTGAAGGAACACCTTGTACAGAATATTTGATATGTGATGATTCTGACAACTGCATTAAAAATATACTTGAAACCAAATCCTTCAAAAAACAGATTAGAATAGCACTTAGAAACTGCGGCAACATTAATCCAGAGCATATTGATGAATACATACAACATGATGGATATTTGGCTTTAGGTAAAGTTTTATCTAGCATGCAACCTCAGGAAGTCATTAAGCTTGTTCTTGATTCTGGACTCAGAGGAAGAGGCGGTGCAGGATTCCCAACAGGTTTAAAGTGGAAATTTGCTGCAGCAGCTCAAAATGATCAGAAATATGTATGCTGTAATGCTGATGAAGGAGATCCAGGAGCATTCATGGACAGATCAGTTCTTGAAGGTGATCCACATAGTATTTTAGAAGCGATGGCTATAGCTGGATATGCTATAGGATCAAATCAGGGATATATATATGTTAGAGCTGAGTATCCAATAGCAGTAAAAAGACTTAATCTTGCTATTAAACAAGCTAAAGAATATGGATTACTCGGAAATAATATTTTTGGTACTGACTTTAGTTTCGATATTGAATTAAGACTAGGCGCAGGTGCTTTCGTGTGTGGTGAGGAAACCGCATTAATGACATCTATAGAAGGAAAGAGGGGAGAACCAAGACCAAGACCACCATTTCCAGCAAATAAAGGTCTATTTGGAAAACCTACTATTTTAAATAATGTTGAAACATTAGCTAATATTCCTGTAATTATAAATAAAGGCCCAGAATGGTTTAACAAAATTGGTACTGAGAAGAGCAAAGGAACAAAGGTATTTGCTGTAGGCGGAAAAATTAATAATACAGGACTTATTGAGATACCTATGGGTATGACATTAAGAGAAATTATATATGATATTGGTGGAGGAATTCCAAATGGTAAGGCATTTAAAGCTGCACAGACAGGCGGTCCTTCAGGTGGATGTATTCCTGCAGAGCATCTTGATGTACCGATTGATTATGATAATTTAGTTGCTATAGGTTCAATGATGGGTTCAGGAGGACTCATTGTAATGGATGAAGATAACTGTATGGTTGACATAGCTCAGTTTTTCTTGGGATTTACAGTTGATGAATCATGCGGTAAATGTCCTCCATGCAGAATAGGCACACGCAGAATGTTGGAGCTTTTAGAAAAGATTACTAATGGAAAAGGCGAGGATGGAGATATTGAAAAACTTGAAAGACTTGCTTATTCAATAAAAGAAGCTGCACTATGCGGTCTTGGCCAGACAGCTCCTAATCCAGTACTTTCCACGCTTAGATACTTCAAAGATGAATATAAAGCACATATTTACAAAAAATCATGTCCATCAGGAGTATGCAAACATCTGTTAAATTATTACATACAACCTGAAAAATGTGTCGGATGCAGCATTTGTGCAAGAAATTGTCCGGTTAGCGCAATATCAGGTGTCGTAAAGTCGCCATATAAGATAGATAATGAAGCATGTATAAAATGTGGAGTATGCTATGAAAAATGCAAATTTGGCGCAATATATAAGAAATAGGGAGGATAAATAATGAATTTGCTTAATGTTACAATAGATGGCATAAAATTACAGGTACCTGAAGGAACAACGGTTTTAGATGCCGCAAAATTAGCAAATGTTGAAATACCGACACTTTGTTATTTAAAAGATATTAATGAAATAGGAGCATGCAGAATGTGTCTGGTTGATGTAGGAGCAAAAGCTTTACAGACAGCTTGTGTGTATCCATGTTCTGAAGGATTAAATGTTATTACTAATTCACCAAAAATTAGAGATATAAGAAAAGCTACTCTTGAACTTATACTTTCAAATCATGATAGAAGTTGCCTTACATGTATAAGAAATCAAAATTGCGAACTTCAAGCGCTTGCTGATAAACTTAATGTAAGAGAAATATCATTTGATGGAGTACCAAAAGGATTACCTTTAGATAATATATCCAAATCTATAGTAAGGGATAATAACAAATGCATCCTTTGTAGAAGATGCATAGCAGCGTGTAACAAAATCCAAACTGTTGGCGCAATTAATGTTATGGAAAGAGGATATGATACGATAGTATCAACTGCAGATCATAGATCCATTGCTGATGTAAATTGTGTTAATTGCGGACAATGTATAAACGTGTGTCCGGTTGGCGCATTATATGAAAAGGATAATACTCAGTTAGTATGGGATGCTATCAAAGATCCTGACAAATATGTAATAATCCAGACTGCACCTTCAGTAAGAGCAGGTATTGGTGAGGAATTCGGTTACCCGATTGGTACACCAGTTACAGGTAAAATGGTCGGAGCAATAAAGAAACTTGGTTTTGATAAAGTATTTGACACTGACACAGCAGCAGATCTTACAATAATGGAAGAAGGAACAGAATTCATTAACAGACTTAATAATAAAGGCAAACTTCCACTTATAACATCCTGCAGCCCAGGTTGGATTAAATTTTGCGAACATGAGTTTCCTGAATTTATAGATAACTTATCTTCATGCAAATCTCCACAGCAGATGTTCGGAGCATTAATTAAATCTTATTATGCTGAAAAGAACAATATTGATCCAACAAAGATTTTTGTTGTATCAGTAATGCCTTGTACTGCTAAAAAATTTGAGAGCGATAGAGATGAAATGGAACAGGATGTTGATGTATCAATAACATCCAGAGAATTAGCTAGAATGATAAGAGAGGCAGGTATAGATTTTAGAACTGTTGAGGATGCTCAATTTGATAATCCCTTAGGTGAAGCAACAGGAGCAGGTGTAATATTCGGTGCCACAGGTGGAGTTATGGAAGCTGCTCTAAGAACTGTATACTACATACTCGAAGGTAAGAGAATCAATGAGCTTGATGTCAAACCAATTAGAGGTACGCAAGGAATCAAGGAAGCTACCATAAAAGTTGCGGGAATTGATGTCAATGTATGTGCAGTAAGCGGACTTGGTAATGCTAGAAAAGTTCTAAACATGATCAAGAGCGGTGAAAAAAATTATCATTTCATCGAAATTATGGCATGTCCAGGCGGATGCGTAAACGGAGGTGGACAACCTATAGTTCCTGCTAAAATTAGAAATAAGATTGATATTAGGGCAGAAAGAGCAAAAGCTTTGTATTCTGAAGATATGCGTGCGACATACAGAAACTCTGATGAAAATGAATTTGTTCAAAAATTCTATAATGAATATGCTGGTGCGCCAGGAAGCCACAAAGCTCATGAACTGTTACATACCCACTATATCAAAAGGGAAAGATACTTATCAAAAAAATAAAAAGTAAGATACATTAACAATATAATTAAAGCGATAGAATTATCGCTTTTTTTATGTTAGAATTAGTATGAAGGCGGTGATATGATATGGTAGTAAATGATTTAATAACTATATTAAAAGGTCGCTGTTTAACATCAGAATCTGGATTAAATAGAGAGATACAATATGTATTCTGTTGTGATTGCAAAAAAGTTGTTAAAGAAAAAGGTTCACAGGATTATGCTTGGGTAAATTCGGATGTTGATAAGTCATCAATTGATTTAGCTTTAGAAAAATCTATGTCTTGCATTATTATTCCTTATGATCTACCGATAGATGATAATGTTGTTAATTATGCAATATCATTTAGTTTTCCAATTATTTCTACTGCATATAGCAGTTACAAGATATGTTCGAAAATTTATGAAGCTTTTAAAGAAAGAACATAATCATTTGTCTATTCAATAATACATAAATATTTAATATCATTTTATAATGAATGATTTAAGATATAATTTTTCATGTATTGATTTTTTAAATCCAAATGAGAAATATAGATTGTATATGGCATGTAATAACATATTTGATATATATAAGATGAATAAAGATGAGCTTCATAATATTTCTCTGCTATCAAATGTATCATTCGATAAATTGGATATGATAAGAAAAATTGATTTTCTAGAATATAGAATATTTAATAATGATATAAAAATTACTGATATCTACTCAGAAGATTATCCGAAAATTCTAAAATATACATATGGAGCTCCCATTGTTCTATATTACATAGGTACTTTACCTAAAAATAGTATGGTTTCTGTTGTAGGTTCAAGAAATCCAAGTGATTATGGAATAAGGTGTGCTAAAAACATAAGTTGCAAGTTGTCATTACAAGGTTATATAATAGTAAGTGGAATGGCAAGAGGAATAGATGGTATAAGCCATATTGCAGCTTTGGAAAGTGGCATTTCAGTTGGCGTTTTAGGAAATGGAATTGATATATGTTATCCATATGATAATAAGCATATTTATAAAATGTTATATAATAAAGGGTGTCTTATAAGTGAATATCCTCCGCAGAGTTCACCTAAAAAAAAGAATTTTCCACAGAGAAACCGTATTATATCTGGACTTTCTTTTTGTACAATAATTGTTGAGGCAAGCAATAAAAGCGGTTCATTAATTACTGCAAACTGTGCATTATCTCAAAACAGAGATGTATACTGTTTTCCTAATTATATTGATAATGGATATAATGGAACTAATCTTTTAATTAAAGAAGGTGCAGGGGTAATTACTGATGTTGACTTATTCTGTCAGGAGTTAAAGACTATTGAAATTAATTGGAAAAACATTTATTATTGTAAAGACAGCTGATTGGAGGCAATTATGACAAAAAAACTGGTTATAGTGGAATCACCCGCAAAAGCCAATACAATTAAAAAATTTCTAGGGGACGATTTTAGCGTTATGGCCAGTTTTGGTCATGTAAGAGATTTACCAGAAAAAACCTTTGGAATTGATGTCGAAAAAAATTACGAACCCAAATATGAAGTCCTTGCTGATAAAAAAGAAGTAGTTGAAAAATTGAAAAAAGCAGTAAAAGACAGCGATTTAACTTATCTTGCTACAGACCCTGACAGAGAAGGAGAAGCTATATCATATCACCTTGCTCATTTACTAAAAATTGATCCGAACTCAAAATGTAGAATAACCTTCAATGAAATAACAAAACAAGCAGTAAGTAATGCGATGAATTCGATAAGAACTATTGATATGGATATGTTTTATGCTCAACAAGCTAGAAGAATTCTTGACAGGATTGTAGGATATAAAACAAGTCCTCTTTTATGGAAGAAGATAAAAAAAGGATTAAGTGCTGGCAGAGTTCAATCTGTTGCTTTAGAATTAGTATGTGATAGAGAAGAAGAAATTAATGCATTTGTACCTGTTGAATATTGGAATTTAATTTTAAAACTAAGTAAAATTTCTGATGATCAGATATTTATAGCAAAATTTTATGGTAAAGATAATGTTAAAGTAAAACTATCAAATGAAACAGAAGCAACAGAAGTTTATAATTATGTAAACAACAATATTGTTACAGTTAAATCTGTTAAGAAAACAAAAAGAAAAAAATATCCTTTTGCACCTTTTATCACTTCTACACTCCAACAGGATGCATCAAATAAATTAGGTTTTACCACTTCAAAAACCATGAAAATCGCACAGGAGCTTTACGAAGGTATTGAACTAAAAAATATTGGTTCAGTCGGTTTAATTTCCTATATGAGAACTGATTCAACTAGAATATCATCAGACTTTCAATTGGCTACTCGTGATTTTATAAAACACAATTTTGGAAGTGAGTTTGTCCCTTCAAATATTCCAAGTTACAAAAATTCAAATAATACGCAAGATGCTCATGAGGCGATTCGACCTACTGACTTTAATTATTCTCCATCCAAAATTTCTTCAAGCCTCACTAAAGATCAGCTAGCCTTATATACTCTTGTTTATAACAGATATATTGCAAGTCAGATGGCCCCTGCAGAGCTTGACAATACATGCGTAGACATTGCATGCGGGCCTTATCTATTTAAATCTTGTGGAAGTATTGTTACATTTAAAGGATACATGACGGTATATGAAGAACAGAAGGCAGAAACATCGGATCAAGACCAGGATGAATATGAAAATATATACCTTCCTGAGTTAACTCCAAAGGAACAGCTTAATAAACTTGATCTTCAGAAACAACAGAAATTTACTAATCCTCCTTCAAGATATACAGAAGCCTCATTAGTAAGAATGATGGAAGAAAAGGGAATTGGCAGGCCAAGTACATACGCTCCTACAATTAACGTAATAATTAAGAGAAATTATGTTAAAAGAGAAAAAAGATCATTATTACCAACAGAATTAGGTATTACCGTTAATAAATTCATGGTTAAAAACTTTATTACTCTTCTTGATTATGGTTTTACAGCACAAATGGAAAAGCAGCTTGATGATATTGAATCAGGAAAAGTAGATTGGATTTCACTTATAGATCAGTTTTATAAAGAATATATTGAGCAAATAAAAATAGCAGATAAAAATAACAGTAAAATTGAAATATCTACTGATGAATTGTGTGAAAAATGTGGAAAACCAATGTTGTTGAAGTCAGGCAGATTTGGTGATTTTTTAGGTTGTTCAGGATATCCCAGTTGTGATTTTACCAAAAAGATTGTTGATGATACCGGTTATGCTTGTCCGAAATGTAATGGTAAAATTATAAATAAAAAAACAAAAGGCGGAGTAAAATTTATTTCCTGTGAAAATTATCCGAAGTGTGATTTTTCTTCATGGGGTACAATTATTAAAGATAGAAAATGTCCAAAATGCAACAATATCCTACTTAAAGTTTATGAGGACAAACAAGCATTGACCAGATGTTCTTCTGATAAATGTGATTATGTAACGAAATTTGTAAAAGTTACTAAGAAAGGTGAAAAGGATCAGGACTAATAAAAAGGTATTCAATATTATAGGAGCAGGTCTTGCTGGGTGTGAGGCTGCAAATTATTTATCTCAAAAAGGATATAGAGTCAATCTTTATGAAATGAAACCCGATAGTTTTTCTTGTGCTCATAAAAGTAATTATTTTGCAGAATTAATATGCAGTAATTCATTGAAAAGTAAATCATTAACTACTGCAAGCGGCCTTTTGAAACAAGAAATGAATATGTTGGGATCTTTAATAATGAAATATGCCTATAAAAATGAAATACCTGCTGGAACTGCTTTAGCAGTAGATAGAGAAAATTTTTCTAAAGATATAACAGAATATATCAATCAGGACTCAAATATAAATGTTATATCTCAAAGAATTAATGATATAAATACTTTTATTGAAAATAAAAATGAATATACTATAGTAGCATGCGGACCTTTAATATCTGATGAATTAGCTAAAAGCATTATTGATATTACATCAGAAAATAGTTTATTTTTTTATGATGCTATTGCACCAACAGTGCTATATGAAGATATTGATTTTAGTAATGCATACATGGCATCAAGGTACAACAGTGAAGATAAATCATATATTAACTGCCCTTTAACAAAAGAAGAATATGATATCTTTTACAAATTTGTAGTAAATGCCAAAACAGTACAGTTAAGATATTTTGAAGAACAGAAAATATTTGAAGGATGTATGCCTTTCGAAGTATTGGCAAAAAGAGAATATGATGCTTTAAGATTCGGTCCTATGAAACCAATAGGATTGACTAATCCGCACACAAATTCAAAAGACTATGCAATTATCCAGTTAAGGCAGGATAATATTACAGCAAGTATTTATAACCTCGTAGGATTCCAGACAAACCTGACTTTTGCGATGCAGGATGAATTAATTAAACTTATTCCTGCTCTTAAAAATTGTAAAATAATAAGATATGGGGTAATGCATCGGAATACATATTTAAATTCACCATTTGTCCTTAATAAATATTATCAAATGCAAAGTGTAAGAAATCTTTTTTTTGCTGGACAGATTACAGGTGTAGAGGGGTATCTGCCTTCCGCTTCATCAGGGCTTGTGTCAGCAATTAATTGTTTAAAAGAAGCATGTGATATGAAAAAAGTAGATTTTACTGCAAATACAATGTTAGGAGCATTTCAAAATCATATTTCCACTATACCAAACAAAAACTATTTGCCGATGAATGCAAATTACGGAATATTATCGCCTTTAGGACAATATATAAGAAACAAATCAAAAAAATATGCTGAATATGCAAAAAGATCTTTCCAGACAATAACACAGATTATTTCTTTATACGATATTTGATTTTTTCAATCATAATATTATTAGCCTTAGTTTCAAGTGAATCATCTAATTCAATTAAATCCCAATCGCCATATTTCTGTTTTAAAGATGTTTTTAAAATTAAATCTGCTAATCTTGGATTTTTAGGAAGAAGAGGACCATGTCCGTAAGAAGCAAACACATTTTTGTATCTTACACCTTCAGTTCTATCTATTCCGTTGTTGCCATTCCCATAAATAACAGTACCAAGCGGTTTGATGTTATCAGAAATGTATGTCTTGCCTGAGTGATTTTCAAATGCAACGACATCAAACAAACCTTTTTCATCTTCACATCTGAAGATATAATCGCCAATCATTCTCTTTTTATCACCAATAGTATTTATATCGATAGCACCAACAAACTCAAGATTTACACCATCCCATGTCTTGTAATGGTTTCCAAGCAGTTGATATCCTCCGCAAATAGCTAAAAATGTCTTATTCTCTTCAACAGCCTTTTTAATTAAAGGTTTTTTAATAACAAGCAGATCTTCTAGCAGTATTTCTTGTTCGAAATCCTGTCCTCCGCCAATAAAGAAAATATCATAATCTTCAACATAAAGACTTTCTTTAACTGATATGTTTTGAACAGTACAATCTATACCTCTTAATAACAATCTTTTTTTAAGAGTGATTATGTTTCCAATGTCCCCATAAAGGTTTAAAATATCAGGATAAAGATGACATATTTTTATTTGTCTGTTCATTCATAAAATTCCTTTAATGAGTATTGTCGTGCAAGCATATTCCTTAAGTTAAACATAGCAGTATAGGTAGGAGTTATAAATACAGGTATATTATGCGCTAAAGCCTTTTTTAAGAGTTTTATATCATCTTGTTCTATAGTTATATTGTTTATATCAAGTCCTCCATATTTAAGTCTTAAAGCCATATCGTATGCTCTTGACCCTCCTATGTAAGTGTGAGCAATCTTATCTTGTATATCAAGAAGCTTTTCAAAAGATACATCATATATCCAAGACACGTCAGTTCCATCAGCAGACTGGTCATTCAACATGATAACTAATATGAAATTATTATCAATCATTGAGAGATAATTTAGTATCTGATTAAATCCTGCAGGATTCTTTACAAGTATAATGTTTGTCTGAACATCTTCTATTATAATCTGTTCCATTCGTCCGAAACCGCTTTCAAAGGTGCTAATCGCATTTAAAATATGGAGATCATCAATTTTCATAGCATGAAGCACGCAAGCTGCTGCTAAAGCATTATATATATTATGAGCTCCGGGAAGATTCACTCTTACCCTATACTGAGAATTTACGATTTTTAGTAAAATTTCGCTGCCTTTTTGATCGGTATTTATTAATTCAATAACATGTATATCTGGATTATGACGTCTGTACCCGCAATTAAGACAATTAAATCCGCCAAGGTGTGCATAAGTTATATAATCATAAGTATACGGATGTCTGCATTTAATACAATATAATGCATCTTTAGGTTCTTTAGTAAGATTATCATATATTTTTTGATCAATACCGAATAATAAAGCTTTTTTTGAAGATAAATCTGAAATGTGTGTACATAAAGAACAGTCTGCATTTATACATAAACAGGCTGACTCACTCTTGTTAATACCTTTTATTATTAGATTCAAAGTATTAGTTATTTCACCATATCTGTCTAACTGGTCTCTGAATATATTTGTTATTAGTATGACACTAGGGTTGACATATTCTGTTACCTGGCTTAGAGCGGCTTCATCACATTCTATTATTGCATAATCATTTCTATTTTTTCCTGTTAAGGAAGATGCTAAACAAAAAGATGTTATAACGCCATTGAGCAGGTTAGCTCCTGATTTATTTGAAAAATAGTTTAACCGAGCTTGTTTGAATCCATTCTCAATAATTCTGCATGTAGTAGTTTTACCATTTGTTCCTGTCACAAGTATAACTTTTATATTTTTTGCTACATGCTTTAGAATATCCTTGCAGAAAAATAATGCTATTTTTCCCGGTAGTGCAGTACCGCCTTTTTTAATTGCTCTTAACAGATTACATGATATCTTGCAGGACAGTATAGATAAAAAAACATTCAATTTCATAGAAAGAATTATATCAGTGCGCATATTCATAATCAACTTAAATAATATCAGGATTTTAATAAACAAATTTTCATGATATTATAATATAACGAATGGAGGTTTTATGGACTATAGCGATGAACAGCTTATAAATATGAGCATAAATGGCGATAATTCTGCTTTTGGGATACTTATTGAAAGATACCAGAATAAAGCTTATGCAATATCTATAAAAATAGTCCAAAATCATGATGATGCTCTTGACTGTGTTCAAGATTCATTTATCAAAGCTTTCAAAAACCTCAAACAGTTTAATTTCCAATCTTCTTTTAACACATGGCTATATAGAATTGTGACCAATACCTCACTGGATTTATTGCGTAAGAATAAAAGGTATCAAAATGATATACCTATAGAAAAACCTATTGCAGAGAATGAAGATGAATATTTTATTCAAATTGAGGATTCAAAAGCAGATGTCGAAAATATTACTATAAGTAATGAGACCATAAGAGCTGTCAGAGCCGCTATTAATGAGCTGTCTGAAGATTTTAAAAAGGTAATAATACTATTTGAAATAGAGCAATTATCTCTTTTGGAGGTTGCTGATATTCTAAAAGTTCCTGTAGGCACAGTTAAATCGAGACTATTTAGAGCAAGAGATAAACTTGCTTCAATTTTAAAAGAAAAAGGAACTTTTTAGGCACTGCGTACGTAATATATAACAGGAAGTAGAAATTATGATTAGATGCAAGAAATGCAAAAAATTAATAAATGAATATCTAAATCAAAATAAACCAGATGAAATAAAGCAAATTCTGGATATTCATCTTGATAATTGTATGTCTTGTAAAGAATATTACTATTCAGTGCTTTCTGTAAATACAATGCTTAAAGGTTTAAAGAAAGAATATAGTATTAATATAAAAAATGCAGTTTTGGAAAAAATAAGTGAAGAACAGCCTAAATCTATTATAAATAAAAAAATATATATAAGGTATGCAGCTGCTATTGCATGTATGGCAATTGCTATTGGAGTGTACATATTTACCCAAGGCTTCAATAAGGTAAATATGAAAGAAGGTTTAGCTGCTCAAACTCAGGAAATAACTGGTGACCAGAAAGAATACCTCACATTTGGGATAACAACTAACAATGATTCTGAATCAGCAGACAGATCTTTTTCATCATCAAATACTATTAATTATGATAATCTTATTGTATATAACTATGTTACTGATAAAAATTACGATGAAATAATAAAAGATATTGATATTGTTTCAGATGAATTCCTAATTATCGAAGTATATACGCAAGCTGAAAATAATGAGATTTCATTCATATCATGTAATTCTAATATGCAGAAACTCGTGCAGGAACTTAATCTTAAAGAAGATATAAAAAGCAAGAATGATGAAAGTATTGTTAGTGATTCAGTCGAATATATTAAATTTGTAATAATTTATTCAGACTGAATATCCTTATTTTTCATGGTATAATTATAATATATGAAAAAACTACTGTTAATTGATGGAAACAGCATTATGAATAGAGCATTTTATGGAATGGCTGCAAATATGCTAGTAACAAAGGATGGCCTTTTTACAAATGCTATTTACGGATTCCTGAATATTTTGGAAAAATATCTCAATGAAGATAATCCCACTCATATTGCTGTTGCATTTGATTTAAAAGGCAAAACGTTCAGGCATGAATTATATAAAGAATATAAAGCAGGTAGAAAAGGGATGCCTTCAGAATTATCTGAACAGATGCCCATTCTTAAAAATATACTTGATGCTATGAACATAACTATTCTTGAAAAAGATGGTTATGAAGCAGATGATATAATTGGCACCTTATCCAGATACTCTTCGGATGATATAGAAACAGTTGTACTTACAGGTGATAGAGATATGCTTCAGCTTGTATCCGATAAATGCACAGTAAAAATACCAACAGTTACTTCTGGTCAAAAAGCTGTAAATATATTTGATATGAATAATTTTCTGAACGAATATGGGATACATCCATCAAAATATGTTGATGTAAAGGCATTAATGGGTGATAAATCCGATAACATTCCAGGTGTTCAAGGGATAGGTCAGGTTGGTGCTCTTAATCTGATTAAGGAGTATGGCAGCCTAGATAATATTTATTCAAACATTAATAATATATCCAAACCATCTTTGAAAGAAAAGTTATTAAATGATAAAAATAATGCTTTTCTAAGTAAAGAACTTTCAAAAATTAATACTGAAGTTCCATTAAATGGATTAAGAATAAGAGATCTTGAAAAAAAACCTTTTAATAACAGCAGCCTGCTTGAATTATTTATAAAATTGGAGTTTAATTCGTTTATACAAAAATTTCATCTTGATGAGCATGATACAAAATCTAGTGAACATACCATTATTTTCAATGAAATATTTGATGTAAAACATCTTATTTCGCAAAAGTCAAAAGTATTTCTTTCCTACAGAATTGAAAACGATATGTTGGATATTGAAATTATAAATGAGAATAATGATATTTTAAGAGCTTATGGTGAAAAAGCAGATGAAATTCTTAAAGCACTTTTCTGTGACACAATACAAATAGTATCACATTATCTAAAAGAGATTTTTCTTTACTGCTTTAGTAATGAAATTAATATACCGAAAAAGTATTATGATACTGCTACCGCATTATATCTTCTTGATACTATGAAAGAAAAATATGATATTGATGACTCATATAGAAATCTTAACCCTTCAAGCTCAAGTAATGACCCTAAACCTTATAAGATTGCTTTTCTGTATAAGCATACAGAAAATGAACTGAAAAATACCAATATGGAATCTCTTTTTTACGACATAGAGCTTCCTTTAATAGAAATATTAGCATATATGGAATTCGTAGGGGTAAAAGCAGATAGAGAATATCTAATAGAATTGTCCAAATTTTTTGATAATGAGTTGAATATTACTGCAACACAAATATTTGAATATGCAGGATGTACATTCAATATTAACTCTCCTAAACAGCTTGGACAAGTTTTGTTTGAAAAACTGAATCTACCTCATGCAAAAAACAATGCTTCAGGAGGTTATTCCACTTCAATTGATGTACTTGATAAACTTAAAGCTTACCCAATTGTTGAAAAAATACTATATTATCGTACAGTTTCAAAATTATATTCTACCTATGCTCAAGGTTTGCTATCATCTATAGCTAATGATGGTAGGATTCATAGTAAATTCAATCAAACTGTAACTGCTACTGGAAGAATAAGTTCTACTGACCCTAATATGCAGAATATTCCAATTCGGACAGAAATAGGAAGAAAAATAAGAAAAGCATTTGTTCCTGAAGAAGGATACACAATTGTAAGCGGAGACTATTCACAAATCGAATTACGTATTCTTGCTCATATTTCTAAAGATGAGAATATGATAAATGCATTTATTAATAATGAAGATATACATACAGCAACAGCTGCAAAAGTATTTGGTATATCAAAAGAACAAGTCAATAAGGAACAAAGATATGCTGCAAAAGCTGTAAATTTCGGAATTATTTACGGAATATCAGATTACAGCCTTTCACAGGATATAGATGTAACTGTAAAAAAAGCTACAAAATATATTGAAGATTACTTAAATCATTATTCAGGTGTTAAGGAATACATGCAGAAAATTGTTAAATCTGCTATTGAAAATGGATATGTTACTACCATATATGGACGAAGAAGATATCTTCCAGAACTTAGCTCTCCAAAATTCTCAGTAAGGGAATTTGGTAAAAGAGTTGCTCTGAATGCTCCTATACAGGGAAGTGCAGCTGATATAATCAAGATAGCTATGATTAAAGTATATATGCAGTTAAAACAAATGAATTTAAAATCTAGACTTATACTACAAGTACATGACGAGCTTGTTATTGAAACTCACAAAGATGAAGTAGAAAAGGTAAAGGAATTATTAGTAAATGCAATGGAACAAGGATTTAGTCTATCAGTTCCTCTTAGCATAGATGTATCCGTTCAGGATTCATTATTGAAAGGATAATTTATGATTATAGGAATTACAGGTCAGATTGCTACAGGAAAAAGTTCATTAGCACAAGCCTTTTTCGAAAATGGTTTTAAAGTATTTGATGCAGATAAGACATATAATCATCTATTAAGTTCTGATACAATGATGCGTGAAGAAATTCTTTTTATCTTTGGTACATTGGATAGGAAACTACTACTGAACAATGTTCTTGCAAACACGGAATTACTTACAAAACTGAATAGCATTACACATAAATATGTAATAACACAGATGCATAAATTTTTAAAAGAAAACATGAATAATAATATAGTACTGGATGTACCGATTCCAGTTAGAAAAGGATTTTTAGATTTAACCGATATAAAAATAGTTACATGTACTAATCAAGACAATCAAATAAATCGTTTAAAGAATAGATATGGAGTTAATGAAGCACAAGCAAAAAAAAGAATTGAAATGCAAATGAAGATGATAGATTATATTAATATAGGTGATATTATATTAAATACTGATAATACTGATAATGAAGACTTAATTAAATTTGTCAAAATTTTTAAAAATACATACATGAAAGGTAATTAAGATTGATTTTTAATATCACGGATGTTAAAATTCAACTTGAACAAGATACAAAAGGGTGGAACAATGGGAAAAATATTACTCAATACAGCAAATATTACCTGCAATAACAAGAAGGAAACTGATCTTAGAGCATATGTAAATGGCAAAGTAATAAATACTTTGAACTATGATAGCAAAGAAGTCATAATGGAGTATGCTGATACAGACTTTGTTTTTTTGATTGATGAGAATATGGAAACTAATGATACTAAAACGGATGTATCATTAATGCGTGAAATAAGACGTTATACAAAAAAATACAAAGAATCCGATGTTGAAACAAAATTTTCTGATTTCGAGGAATATATTTCTACAACAGTGACTTATCTTGACGACCTCGAATCATCAGGAGAAATACAGCCGATGAACAGACAAGTCAGTGCAGCAATTATATCCTATGATCGGGGACTTATTACAACAACAGATACCGAATCGGCTATATATATTTCTGGTGGAAATATAGTTAAAATATTTACTGAAAATGACGAGGATAGGATAAAATCAGCACAGCTTCCGGCATTAAAAACCAACGACCTGATAATACTTTTATCAAATACTATAGCAAAATCTGTTTCTTCAGTAGATATTCTAGATCGCATTAACACTTTTGATTCAGCAGAAGCAATAGCCCAAAATATCGCTTCTTTATACTCATCAATTAATAATGAAGAGTTTTCAGTTACTGTAATTCTGGTTAAACTCATACAAGATAAATCAAAAACTTTTATGAGAAATGAAATTAATACACAAGAGCTTCCAGTCGATGAAATTCAAAAATCTTATACCGCACCTTTACAGCAGATAAAATTTGAAGGTAAACCATCTAAGAAAGAAAGTTTTTGGGATGAAACAACTGATGATGTAGTTTTTACAGACAAAAAAAACAAGTCTGCTAAAGCCTCTTCTTTTGATTCAATAAAACTTAGTAAAAGCGAAAGTAAAAAAAGACGTACATCAATATATATTAAAAGAGCTGTAAGTATAATTGTAGTATTAGGTGTTATGGCAGCATTGATACTAGGAATGGTTAAACTTCTAAATGTCATATTTAATAAAAAATCCTCTGAAGAATCTCCAACACCATCTAGCATATATTCTCCGATTGTGGTACCTTCACCTTCATCTACTCCTACTCCTGAACAGTCATCATCTGCTGAACCGACTGATTCACCAGAACCAACTATTGAGACGCAGTACATAATTCATAAAGTTAAGGTTACTACAGATCATACCAGCCTAAATCAAATAGCTGCTTATTATAATGATACTTACAGCCTTAATTATCCAAACACTGCTATATTTGTTGAAGTAATAGCTGGACTTAATGAAATCGCTGATGTAAACATGATTTATGCAGGTCAGGAAATAAGAATTCCGATTACACCTGTCCCTTAATAAAAACTTACAATTTAATTATTTAATTAACTTATTCAAAAAAAGAAGTAAAACTTCTTTTTTTTATTGACTTCAGGTTATTAGTAATGTATTATGTGTCAAGTAATATTACTTTACAGGTGTTTATGGATAATTACAGCAGAGCAGGGATATTAGCAGATATATATGGATCATTACTTACAGAGAAACAATTCGATACTCTCTGTCTATATCTTTATGAAGATTGTTCATTATATGAAATATCTGAAAAAATGGGAGTTACTCGTCAGGCAGCACATGATATAATTAAAAGGTCATTAAACCTTTTAGAAGATTATGAAGAAAAACTCGGTATTTATTCAAAATTACTAGTAAACAGGGATAATGAGAACAAAATAAAAGATATGCTTCTTGAAAACCGAATTGATGAAGCATTAACTGTACTTCATGAAATTGTGGAGAATTAAATGGCAATATTTGAAAGCTTAAGTGAAAAATTAAGCACTATAATGAAAAAACTTAGAAATACAGGAAGAATAACCGAAAGTGATATTAAGGATATTTCTCGTGAAATCAGACTTGCCCTTCTTTCCGCCGATGTTAATTATAAGATAGTAAAGGATTTTGTTTCAGTTATATCAGAAAAAGCATTAAATAAGGAAGTATTGGAAAGCCTTACTCCTGGACAACAGGTTATTAAAATAGTACATGAGGAATTAATATCTTTATTAGGAAGTAAAAATGAAAAACTTATAACCTCATCAAATATGCCAAATAAATATATGTTATGCGGTTTACAAGGTTCAGGAAAAACAACTGCTTGTGGAAAACTTGGCAATATACTCAAAAAACAGAATAAAAAAGTAATGCTAGTAGCTTGTGATGTGTATCGTCCAGCAGCTATTGATCAACTAATAATTCTAGGAAAACAGCTGGATGTACCTGTATATTATGAAAAGGAGCAAAAGGATGTAATTAAAATTGCAAAAAATGCAATAGATCAAGCAAGAAAAGCTATGATTGATATTCTCATATTTGATACAGCAGGTAGACTCCATATTGATGAGGATATGATGAATGAGATTCAAATACTTCAAAAAACAATAAATCCTGATGAGACTTTGCTTGTTGTAGACGCTATGACAGGTCAGGATGCTGTGAATATTGCTGAAGGATTTAATGCGAAACTACAGTTATCCGGAATTATTCTGACCAAACTTGATGGAGATACAAGAGGTGGAGCTGCCTTATCTATTAAAAAGATTGTCAATAAACCAATTAAATTTGCATCAGTCGGAGAAAAACTAAGTGATCTTGAACCCTTTCATCCTGATAGGATGGCATCAAGAATTTTAGGAATGGGTGATGTTCTTACCCTTATTGAGAAGGCACAACAAAACTTTGATGAGAAAAAAGCTGTTGAGTTGGAAAAAAAGTTGGCAACATCTTCATTTACACTTCAAGATTATTTAGAACAACTTGAACAATTTAAAGATATGGGAGATATGCAGGATATACTTAACATGATTCCAGGCGGAGCATCATTAAAGAATGTCAAAGTTGATGAGAAGCAGATAATACATACAAAAGCTATTATTCAATCCATGACAGCCAAAGAAAGAAAAAATCCAAAGATTCTAGATGCTAAAAGAAGAAAAAGGATTGCAGCAGGAAGTGGAACAACAGTTACAGATGTAAACAGAATGCTAAAAAGTTTTGAGGACATGAGGGTTATGATGAAGAAAATGACAGGAATGAAAGGAAAGAAATTCAAAGGATTTAAAATGCCTTTTTGAATAAGAATATAAAACGGAGGAAATAAAACTGAATCATAAAGCGCGTTGAATAAAGAAGTCTTTCACCGAGTTAGCGGCAACAGAAAAAAGCCGTTAGGAACGGACTAAGAAGAAAATAATATAGA
>Ga0116148_1000809_pt1 | contig 37394 bp, 30 predicted proteins | sample AD_UKC055_MetaG_FD_89786 | JGI IMG/M metagenome (GOLD analysis project Ga0116148, IMG submission 89786) | Active sludge microbial communities of municipal wastewater-treating anaerobic digesters from USA - AD_UKC055_MetaG | ecosystem: Engineered > Bioreactor > Anaerobic > Digestate | place: USA...
TATCGTCGGCGCCAGGGCTGTCACATCCGTACCGTAGGGCATCGTGACTGCGACAGTATTCGGACCTACCGTACCGCCCGAGCCTGATATGGCGAATGTCAATATCTCGGCAGCAGTGTTGGGTGCTTCCGTGACCGTTACCTTATAGGTCTTTTGTGTCACGCCATCCATCGCTGTAACGGTGTAGGTCTGCGGGGTTGTAAAATCCTGCGCCACTCCGGATGCCGGGTCTATAGTGGCTCCCGGAGAAACAGTTATCGTCGGCGCCAGGGCTGTCACATCCGTACCGTAAGCAACCTGGACTGTGATAGTATTTGGCTGTATTGGCTGGGTTGTCCCACTAGGTATAGCGAATGTGATTATATCGCAGGCAGTGTTAGGCGCTTCCGTAACCGTTACCGCGTAAACCTTTGTCGAGCCATTCTGCGCGGTAACTGTGTAGGTTACGGGGCCGCCACTGAAATCCTGCGCCACTCCGGATGCCGGGTCTATAGTTGCTCCGTTATGAACGATCGTCGGTTCCAAGGCTGTTACATCCGTTCCAAAGGGAACCTGGACCGTAATAGTATTCGTACCTATTGTCGTATTTGAGCCTGGTATGGCCGATATGGTGAATGATGTTATATCTTTTGAAATCGGGGTGTGGTGACCCCCACCTCCACCTCCGCCGCACGCCAGAAACAGGAGTACCAGGCAGACAGTGCTGAGGATCTTGAAAATGCTTAAATTTTTCATGTTTAGTATTGCCCCCCTTTTTCATTGAAAAACTATCATTTTAACTTTTAAAGTCAGTAATTTCCCTCTGATCTAAATGCAAAAAACGAATATCTAATATATTTGTTTCATATGTTACGTTTAGCTCTAATCTGTTGGCAAGTCAATCGGAAGAAAGTGCCATTTTCCCCTCGGGGAGTATTAGAGAAAAATACGAAAAAAGTATTAGATGGGATCGAATCAACTATACATTCAGAACAAAAACGGATGGGTAAAGATAGCAGATTTCACAAGCAAAAAAGGTCTAAAGATTGATCAATAAGGAAGAACCATCCGCACAAGCGAAGAACTCGGCGAAAATTTCTTGTTGATTGAATGGCGCCGTCGTGAAACCGGCAATGCCTCTTATCGGGAAAGAACCCCCTCCAGGCGGATTATTCGCCGTGCAGGTATGACCCCGCCCTAGGTCAGAGAATAATCGCAATCAGAAACTTATAGAGTCCAAAAGTGGATTTTTTAGACGCCCTCTGAAGTTTGGATGGCGTCATTTGTGACCGGAATACAAAAAGAAGGGTTATTCCTCCAATGGTGACTGAATAACCCTTCGCCCGGTTTTTCGTATATTTCAAGGTCATTACCTGATTTGAACCACTTCAACTGTAGGGAATATCCTGCAAATGGTCCTGATTCTTCTGATTCTTCCAGATAAGCAATATGTCGTAAGAGTCAGCCATATCGAGCAGTTACGGATCTATTAATCATTATGGAACGGTAATTGCGGAATAAAATACAGGGATGATTTGATGCAAGCAGATTCATTTGCATTGGAGGAGACACAAAAGTTATGAAAATTGTTTGTGCTTGGTGCAAAGAAGATATGGGCAAGCGGGGTGAGGGACACGAAATCTCACACGGGATATGCCGAACCTGCAAGAACGTGCTGATGAAGAGTCTGCAGCGGTCAGCCGCCCAAACGGAGTGGCCGTCGGTAACAGCATACGAACTCGCGACGAGCAGGTCTCCGGTATCGCTTTACATGTAAAATGGAGAATTCACCCCCAGGTGTCCCCCTGACCGGACCGGCAGTTGAGAGATCTCACCCGAACCTCCATGGGACAGGACGTTGTTGTAAGTAATCAAGGGCAAGAGAGGCATAGATCGCGCAGGGAATCCAATGAAGGTTCAGGAACATGAAAGATGAACACAGGCTGATTCTATCAGAGTTGTTTGACGGCGAGTTTCCTGGATTTGTCACGGACGCCGGGCGTGATTTTCTGAGTATACGATTCCTGGGTGATGATATCAGGACTGTCCGGCTTCAGGACGTTCTTGATTTCTGGGAAGAACCCGGAGGCGGTCCGAGTGCATTTGCGGGGATCTCCTGCGACTGGAGGCAGGCGCACTTTCTGGCCTATATGTTCCATGAATATTTCATGGCAGTCCACAGGAAAATGGCTGGATAAGGCGAAGATAACTTCCGTATCAAGGAGGAAGTGTATGGAAATGCTGACAGCCGACTATGAGGAGAAAGACGCCGGAAAGATCAGGAGCAGGAGGATGGAACGGAGCATAATCAACACCATGCGCCGCTACTTCCAAAGCGACTCGGAAAGACCGAGAAAAAAACTCGAATATGCGATCATGGACGCCATGCAGCGCTACTTTGAGGTGCCGAGCCGCAAGGGAGTATAGATATATCTTCACCCACCTTGTGACAGCCTCATCCAGTTTCCCGCCCTTTGCTGGATGAGGCTTTTTTATTGGCCGGAAAGGTGGGCAGGCCGCTTCCCGAAAATAGTCGACGGCCTTTTTGTCAGGGGTTGATGCGCAAAAAGAACCAGATGTAATTCGGGAGGGCTGCCTCGCATGAGGCAGCCCATAACTCATCTATGTTTCTGGCGCGCCCTCGAGCTCGAACCGGGGTTTTGACCGATGGGGAGAGACGCTGTGGACAACACTTCTTCCCCTCTGTTTTGCCCACCGGGGAAACCTTATCGCTTGAAGGGTTTCGGCTCCTTGGGGGTATAGGTGTCAGTAAACGTTTTCAAATACGCTACAATCGCATCTTCCTCTTCAGGGGTCAGACCCAGGTTGCCAAAGATAGCACCGATGGCGAGACCCGGGACATCGGGATACTCGGGTGCAGGCCAGCAGTTGTTCGCAAGCGCATCCTTTTCCGTCGTGATACCATCGGGACATCTCGTGACGGTGTGCAGCTTCGAACCGACAGGGTTAACGTCCGCCGTGTTGTAGAAGTGAACGATGCTCTCCATGCTCTTGAACCAGCCGTTGTGGGTGTAGGCCTTGGTGAAACCCTTGCCGGGCCTCTTGTCCACGTTGCGCAGAGTCGGGGTCTTGACGTACCCGAGCGGGAGAAATGTGGCAGGGCCGGGTATGGCCGCGGGATCAAGAGCGCCCGTATGGTCTGCCAGGATCGGGTTCGGATTGGGGCTGCCCGCGATCTCGGGGTTGAACGGTGTCCCGATATTGTGATAGGCGTCATCGGTGTAGCGCTCCACCGGATCGGTTCCGTCGGGAGCGACCGTACTGCTCAAGTGACAGAAGGAGCAGTTGGTGACAGGCAGGTTCGGGAAGGGCCGCACGTTGACAGGAGGTGTGCCTTCCGGCAGGAACGGAATGGGGAGAGTATTATAGAACAGGTCGTGCCCGAGGTTTTCCTGGGCAGTGAAACCGTCCAGGGGGAACTTTCCGTCCGCATCCTTCGCCAGAACGATATCGCGTTTCGAACTGAAGGAGTTGACCTCCGTGGAGGCCTGCCAGGCCGCGAGGGATACGGCGATGCGCTTGAAGCTCTTGTCAAGTCCCGCAGACGAGCAGTCGATCGCTTCCTTCCAGACGGTCTTGAAAAGCGGGGCATACTTCGCTTTTTCGACATGACGGCATACGCCTTCCCTCTCGATGTTCTGCTCGACGAGGTTCCCAAAGGGGTTCAAGGCCTGATCGGCCACCGGTCCAAGGTACACGCTGTAGGCAAGCTGCAGACCGGGGTCGAGGAAGCCCCCGACTTCGAAGACCTCGTCACCGACATGCCCTGCGGCTCCCGCAAACAATGGAATGTCATTGCCCTCGGAGCGGCCATTCCAGAAGTTCCCCCCGCAGTATCCGAAGAAACCCACAGCACAGGGCTGGAATTTGGGAATGAAGCTCGCGTAGGCGTTGGTAGGGGGCTTGAGTCCACCCGCGGTATGGGGGTTTGCACCTGTGACTCCGACCTGGTGCAGGTTGGTACCGGAATTCTTCAACGTTCCTCCGGCTTTCGGGTCATGGCAGGTCGCGCAGGACATGCGCTCGGGTATGGATATGTTGTCGAAGAAAATGCGCTTGCCCAACTCCTCTATCGGCGAAAGCGCATAGCTCTGCGACTGAGCGACGGCATGCCCGAGCATGATCGCAGCCGCAATAAATATGGCAATGCTTACGCCGATGAGAAGATCGCGCCACCCAAGCCCGAATAAACCGCTTCCTTTCCGCTTACTTTTTATTCGATTTCTTTCCATCATATTCCCTCCTTTAAAAATGGATTGACTGAAGAGAGCGAACCTTAAAAAACCCGTATGACCATCGCAATCACCTCCTTCCCATTGAAAAACGCCGAGGCGGACTCTTTCCCGTTCGGTCGTCTCCCGGCCGAGCCGCCGACAACTCCTTTGACCCGGCTTCGGCGTGCTTCTGGCCGCACCGAAAGAAAATAACGCAAGTTTAATATGTTACGTAATATTGAAAAGTTGGTTCAACAAAACAGACAGGTAAAAAGCTGTCAAAAAGGAGGGCTAAACAAAGCGGATGGGAATGCTGATATCTGTTCGCCCGCTACTTTCTCGTTGATGCGAATTTTCTAAAAAAATATTGCAGATGTAATCGGGTGTCCATCGGGTGTAAGCGGATTCTGCTTTTCTAAATGTCTTAAAACATCCTAAGACATTGGATGACGTGGTGACGGTTTGCACGGTACGGATCTGCGGTGACCGGGGGGGTGTGTGCGCAGGTCTCCGGGGCGGGGATTGAAGCAGGATTGCCCTGCGTACTCAGGATTTCGGGACAAAAAAAGGCCGATCAAAAGGCGGGTGAGGGATTCACGCTCGATGGCCTCATTTCCGCGGAAAGGTCAGTTGGAGGCTCCGAGACAGGCAGAAGCCAAGGAGGGGTTGAGGGGCGACTTCAGTAGCGATCAGCAGGGATCATCGGTCACGGTTCTGAGAGAAAGGGTCGTACATCACCTTGTATGCAGCCGCTATTTCCATGGGGTGGGCCAAAAAGAAGACGATCTCCCGATGAGGCGGAATCGATTTTCTGATCTCCTGCATCAGGAAGGTCGTTGGTGCTCCCAGTGCGATCTTTATGGTGCGCCCGTCGTCTTCCAGAATCAGCACCTCGTGTTTGCAGACATATTTCCTGCCCAGCACGTCCTGCAAAGATGGATTTGCCCGGCTGCCTTCCAGGGAGACGATCCGAATAGCAAAGTGCTTGGAGAGAGCCGTCATGTAATCACTATAGCTGATCAAGCCCAACTCAAACAACAGAATACCAAGGGGTTTTCGGGTGCCCATTTTGGATTGAATGAGTTTCTGGTCTTTTAGGGCGCGTTCCAGCCCCTCGGGGGTGAGCAACCCGAGATCAATCAATATATCGCCGATTTTCTTTCTTTTATTGATAAAATCCAGGGTTTCATTGATCTTGTTCTGATTAACGCCGAGATGCTGCAATACCTCTCCCAAATATAGATTTTTCCCTTGCTTTTGTATTTCCAGAGCCTCATCGAGCTGGGCCTGGGTCAGTATCCCCTTCTTGAGCAGGGCTTGGCCCAGAGGCATGTTTATCGGGGTCCTGGTATTTTCTGCTGGCTGCACGGTGAAAATACTCCGAGTGTTCTTGATACTCATATCGGTTTTTAATGCAGATATCTGAAATCCCAAGCTTGCGATCTGTGGCGAACCCTGTGATTTTCGGGCCTTTCAATTTCATCCTCGCGATAAAAATCAGTCTGCGGTACGTCAGCGCCGAATCCGCCGTGTCAGCTGCCTGCCGGCGTCGACCACTCCAAAATGGATCAATAAGACAACTTGTTGATATTCTTTACAATCTGACGACTCTGATCCAAATTGGAATATTTCCATGAGGAGCCTGTAAACGGGGATTTTTTATATCCCATTGAAATCATTAACGATATGAATAAGTGATTTCGTGGCACATTCAATGCCCATGATGAGTTCAAGAAAAGACGGAAATGAAAGACGGGAGAAATGTCCGTTTCGCAGATTTCAAGAAAACCTCTTCAAGGCACTGTGTCTGAATTCCATTTATCTGCCCTGTTCTCTCTGCACACACGGGTGGTTCGTGGAAAACAGGTATCACAAGGAATCAATACGCATCGCATGATATCGGTATAAAAGGAGAACCCCCATGACATTGCTTGTTGTTTTCATTTTTGCACTCCTTATCGGCCTCGCAATATTCCTGCTGGGATCAGCGAATGGCAAATCTAAAAAAGACGATTTGATGGAACATCGTAAAAGGCCCTCTGAAGAACAGCCGCAGCCTGCAAGAACGGCTGCCCACACGCAGACGAGCCCAAAATCAGAAAAGACAGAGAATATGGATCAGCTGAAATCAACTGTCCTGGAAGGATTAAACTACATAACATCAAACCATAAAGCGGTTGAATCGAAATCCCATATGCCTTATGAGCTGAGCGGACTCAGCCGGGAGGCCGTCGACTCGATAAGATGGCAAGTCGGAGAAATAAAAGGATTGACCTCGACCTACGAGATGTTCCTGATGCTTGATGATCCGAATGTCGACATGTCGAGAGTAGCCAAGAGAATCTCCTCTGACCCTGTGCTTTCAAACAAAATCCTGAGGGTTGCGAACTCCGCGTACTTCGGATCACGAATGGCCATGGATTCCATCAATCATGCTCTTGCCGTGCTCGGGCTGATCAATATTAAATCGATACTGTTCTACAATATGGTTTCCGAGCAATCTTACGGCAATCAGGTACAGATAAACCCAATTTACAGGTCGTTGTTGAAGCATTCGGTCCTGACGGCCCGTTGCGCTGTTTATCTTGCGGATGCGTTTGAAGGGTTGAACAAAGGAAAACTTTACACGCTGGGGCTGTTGCATGACATTGGCGAATTCGTCATGTCAGGGGTCATTCGAAAAAAGCAGATCGATGATGATTTCATGTTGCCTTTCGGTAAAAAGGAATGCATTATCAGTGAAGACAGGCTCCTGGGTATCAACCACGCTGTCATAGGACGGATTGCTTTCGAGGGGTGTGGTCTTTCCGAGGAGACCTTGAGGTTGATCGAAACACATCATTTTCCTTCCTTTTATTCCAGAAGCTGTCTTTCCATGAAAGAGGAAGACAAGAAATATCTCGCCGCACTTTTTCTTGCAAATCAGATCGCCAAGTTGTTTGTTGACGAAGAGGAAGCAGAGTATTATGCGGTTCAATCCCTGCCGTCTTCATACCATGACCTGGTCAGCCTGCGCAAAGTGAAGGGTATTTTTTCTGACCATCATGTCCTGTCCGAGATGGCGAAGACAAAAATCCTGACTCAGAGCTACATCGCATCTTGATACCTTGACACGATCTCCGGTCAGCACGGGGTTGTGATTGAATGCGTCGGAAGTTTACGTCGTTTTTATCTTGACAAATAAGTGTAGATTTTTTACTTTTCAATAAAATCAGGAAGGCAAAAGGGTCCGGGAAGAAATTTCCGGAGGACTTGTCGATGGTCGGGCCGCCATCTGATGAATATCAGTCGTGGCTTTTTTTTTGCATAGAGAGTCATCGGGACATTGCCAGGCAGGTGAGATCGTAATTCGGGGAGTTGCTGATGCACATAAAGCGGGCCCCGGAAAAGAATATCGGAAAAAATAATTTCGCCCCGAGGACCCGGAAGGAAAGACGAGGGCCCTTCGACCAGGCGGCAAAACGGGAACAACGTGGATGATCTGCGGTACAACCTGCCCGTGCTCCTCCTCCACAACATGAACCCGGAATGGGCACCGGAAGACAGGCAGGAGACTGAACAGGAAGTCTTGACGCTCGGCAATGCCTTGAAGGACTTGGGTCATCCCATCGAGGTTGTGGCGGTAGAAGACGGTTGCCTGGCTGACCGGTTGAGCGCGTTTGATCCCCGGGATTACATCGTGTTCAACTGGTGCGAGGAGCTTCCCGGCGTCCCCCACAGCGAGCCGGAAGTCGTCAGGGTGATGGAAGAGCTGGGTTTCGTCTTTACCGGTTCGTCGTACGACGTGCTCTCGTTGTCTTACGACAAGCCCCGGGTCAAGCGCATCCTCGACGAAGCGCATATCTCCACACCGTCCTGGGAAGTCTTCCACGCTCCCGAGGTCGGAAGTTGGAACATTTTCCCTGCCATTGTCAAAGCCGCCCATGAGCACTGCAGCATCGGTATCTCTCCCGAATCCGTCGTCATGTCGACGGCAGAGCTCGAAAAACGCATCGCTTTCATTCTGGAGACGCACAAGCAACCCGCCCTGGTCGAGGAATTCGTGAACGGGCGTGAATTTCACGATGCGGTCTGGGGCAACGGGAAGATTTCCGCGCTCCCTCCGGTAGAGATTGATTACTGCGACCTGACCGACATACGCGACCGGCTTTTTACCTACGAAGCCAAGTATTCTCCCGGGTCCCGTCTCTATGAGGGAATCGACCTGTGCGTGCCTGCGGAGCTGGATCCCCCGGCCCAGGCCGAACTTGAGCGAATCGTCCTGGCCACCTACCAGGCCGTGGGCTGCCGGGACTACGGGCGCATCGATGTCCGTTATCACAACGGGGTCTTCTACGTCATTGATGTTAACCCGAATCCCGACATCAACCCGCGGACATCGATGACCTACGCTGCGGCTGAAGTCGGTTACTCCTACGGTGAAATGGGCAGCCGCATCGTCAACCTGGCGGCCGCCCGACACCCCGTCTTCCGGGGATCGAACACGTCCGCCTGACGCACATCCCTTTTACAACAAAACGCTTCAGCCGACCGCCTTCAGATTCGCAGATCTTCACCGCTGTTGATCAAAATAGATCCTTCACGAGCAGGAGGGAAATGACAGGTTGCAGGCCCTTTGGGATTTGAATCAAGTCAGGTGATCCTGACGCGGGTAAGGGGTTATCCGAAATCGGATAACCCTTTTGATTTATCTGGCGCGCCTCGAGGGCTCGAACCTCGGACCTTAGGATAATTCGTCTTTCGCCCATCGGCCCTGTTATTTCGGGATGCGCGTGAGGAATGCCATCATCTCATTCAGTACCGGGGTCTGACCCCGATCCTCCAGATGCAGGAGATGGCCTACACCATCGATCTGGACATAGTTCACGTTGCTGTAATTCCGTTTCAGCCAGGATATTTCGTCATCCGACATGACGGCCCCAAGCTTTGTCTCTCCCCGAATGAACAAGACGGGACACTTGATCTTCGCCATGATCCCTTCAGCACCATATCCCCTGGAAAAACCGTCAAAGTCGTAAAGCAACGCGTCGAAATACGTCGGGTCAAGCGCCCACAGGCATCCCGCAAAGAACTGTATCCACTGACTGGTCACACCCGGGTAATCCTTGTACCTGTCAGCCAGGGCAAGGGATAATTCTTGTTCAGATGATGCCGATTTCTTCAGATCCAGCCAGAGATTGAACATGTCCCGGCTCGAGTCGACGAATTTCCTGTAGATGTTTATGTCCAAAGGAGCATCCTCAATGATGAGGGCCTTCACTTTTTCCGGACACTGTGCGGCTGCCATAAGCGCAATCGCCCCGCCGAGGGAATGGCCCACGAGGACAGCCGGCGCATCCAATTGTCTTAGAAATGTCACGATGTCTTCGGTAAAATCCTCTATGCGGTAGTGCCCGGCGACCCATCCCGATCGGCCGTTGCCTCTCAGGTCCATGGCATAGACATGCCACCTTTGAGAAAGGCTCGGAATGAGCGTAAGGTACTCCTGCCAGCGCCAGGCTCCCCCGTGGAGCATGACCAGCGGTTCGACCGATGGAGAGCCGGAATCCAGATAATTTATTCTCACTTTGCCTGTATCAAATATTTTTTCCTGCGGCATATCTCCTCCCATTGCATACTTCCCCGGGGAAACAATTGCCGGTCCATGCCCGGTGTAACTGCAGCCGGCCGTCACCATCAATGTCAGGAACAGGAAGACGCCCAAGAACCACCCGTATGTCATCTTCTTCATGCATCCCCCTCTGATAAAAAATAACTGTTTCTTGATTCCGCTTACATGCAGGATTATCCGTTCTATCCCGTTCAATTGCTAATGAAAGATGACACAAATTTCGTACATTTAACATCAAAATAAATATCTTCGCTGAGGGGGAATTTGGCAAAGCGAGCCCCCCTTTAGCCAAACAAAAAAAGGGTTATCCTATCCTTGGATAACCTGTTGATTCTACGGGTGCCCAGTAAAGCCGATCATATTGTGATTCCGGCTCTGTTTATGACCATATTTTTGTATCAACTTCATTATATATTTATCCGATATATATCCTCAAACAGCCAGAAGGAGGCAATGATGAAAAAAGTAAAAATAGTTATCGATGTTGCACTGATTGTTCTTCTCTTTTCATCAATAGCAATTGCAGCCAAGGATTTCGGCTGGGTCGATGGTTTCAATGTTCAGGCCCAGGCAGACCCCTCAGGCTTCCGTGCGAGGCTGGCGACTCGCTTTCACATTGGAGATGCTCAGATCAGTGCCGTGCTGGGCAATGTGTCAAACCCGGCGGACGCATACATTGTTTTTCGGCTTGGAGAAATGTCGGGGTATCCACCTGATCGAGTTATGAGGGAATATAACTCCGGAAAAGGGAAAGGCTGGGGTGTAATAGCGAAAAACCTGGGGATCAAGCCCGGTTCGCAGGAATTCCATGCCCTGAAGAGAGGACAGGATCTCTATAATGGTTATGGTCAAGGTAAAGGGAAGGGCAAAGGAAAGGGGAAACATAAATATTAACTGAAATAAATGTGACTTCACATTTCGAAAGCCAACTTACCTGACGTTGATATCAAAAGGCAGAAACATTAGCCAGAAAAACAAAAGGGGTTGTCCGAAATCGGATAACCCTTGGTTTCTCTGGCACGCCTCGAGGGCTTGAACCTCGGGCCTTTAAGCGGCGGTGTATTCTCAGACATCCTGCCAGGCAAATAAACCTGATCCTCTTTGCTTTTTTTCCGACATCATTATTGGGGAGTTCATTCTAATGACTCAAGCTGTCATTTGTCAATTTTCGGCTGCATCAAGCCTTCGTCACGACTGATCAGCAGCTTCCAGTGGAAATCGATAACCGGCCTTATCATAGAGATCCCTGATCCGTCTTAGGTCTTCCATTTTGTCCTCACCAGGGATAATCTGGCCCAGCCATCGGGTTGTCTTGTTTTCATTGTCCAGGTACCAGCAGATGATCGACACATCCGCGGCCTTCGCGATATGCCAGAAGCCGGTCCGGATCGTCCGTATCTTTTTGCGGGTTCCTTCGGGCATGATGGCCAGGAGAAACGCGTCGCGGGCGTTGAACACGTCGACCATCTGCTCCACGACGCCCTGTGGGGCCTTGCGATCAACCGGGATTCCGCCAAGCGCGTGAAGTAGAATGGACAACGGCCAGAAAAAAGCCTCCTTTTTGATCATGATGTGCCCGGTCCGTTTGATGATCCGAAAGCCCGTGAACGCCCGAACGGTGTCCATATTGGATGTGTGGGGAAAACCGATGATCACGTGCTTCCTTGAAAAGTAGGGCGGAAGCGGCTCGAAGCGCCAGCCCATCATAAAGTAGAGCAGTTTTCCCGCATGGCTCAGAATCGTTTTCATGGAAGATTTTTTGCTGCAGACTCTCCGGGTGATTGAGGCAAAAGCGAGAAAGGAGTAAACGTATCGTTCAGGGGGTCAGGTTAAGCAGCATGGTCTCCTGGAGCTGTAGACGGTGCCTCTCGAATGCCTCCTCGTCTTGTCCCGTGGTCAGATCCATCATCTTGTCAAATCGCAAGGACACCTTCGCGAAAGGCTTCGGCAGCATGAAGCGATCCCAGCTGTTGAAGTACCAGGCACGGTCGGACGTGACATACAGGGGTACGACGACGGCCCCTGTGTCGCGAGCCAGGCTGACCACGCCTGCCTTGATGATCCCGGCAGGCCCTTTCGGCCCGTCCACAATATGTGCGGCAAGGCCCGAGCGCTTCAGCCGCCCCACCATCTCTTTCAGGGCCTGTCCTCCGTTTCGTGAAGATGAACCGCGCACCGCATGCCAGCCCGATTTCTCGGCGATCCCGGCGATGACGTCTCCGTCCTCGCTCTGGCTGATCATCAAGGCAGGGTGATGCACGGAGTAGGCTTTGAAATGGCGAATCGCCGCGAAGAACTGCTGGTGCCAGCAACACAGCAGGACCCGGCCACCGCGCTTCAAATAGTCTTGCCAGGGCTTCTCATTTTCGATGTGGAGCCGAAATGTCCAGCTGTAGCAGCGAATGAAATAGTATAGGGGGCCCTAGACGAGGCCCGCGAGTTTATAGCGATATTTTTTCAGCATATCGGTCTTATTCCATGGACAGATAATTTGTCTTTTATACCTATGCGATGCAGGGCGGCTCGGAGGGCGCAGCCTATGGGAGTTACTGCCGGAAGTCAAGACAATTCTAAACCCACAGCGACGCTGCCGTAAAAAGACGAGGGTATTTTTTCATAGCTGATTCCTGCGTGAAATCGGCCGATTATTAAAAGACTATGTGCAATTTTGTTCCGGAAGTGCCTTATTTGTGATGCAGGAAACTCTTCGTCAAAAATAGAAAGGAGGTTATCCTCATTTCGATAACCCTTGGTTTCTCTGGTGCGCCCTCGAGGGCTCGAGCCTCGGGCCTTTGGATTGTATGGGAAACTAACTGAGGCGATTCACTATGTTTTTAAGGTAGTAATATTTCGAAGACTTCCGAAGGTCGTTTCGAGTCCTGCTGGTTATTTTTGGCCTTGAAGGTTACATTTTAATTACAGTCTGTCCTGTTTCAGGTTAGTATCTGACCACAAGTCTTGCCCGAAGTGTGTGTCTTGCTCTGTGGACAAAATTCGCATACCCGCCCGTTCGCGTGAACGGAGAGAAACCGATTCTGCTTTGGGGCGTATCAGTTGAGTTAAGAGTGAATATGGGAAATATTGAACGCAAACCCATTAGAGGCATCGCAACAGCCTGGGATAAAAAAACAGGGAATTCAGGATTACTTCCGAGCAAATAGTGGATCGGGCGGCAATCAATTCCAGGTGTTTATTTAAAGGAGAAAGTGATGAAAAAAATGCTTGATGGAAAAATTTGTATTGTGACTGGCGGTGGCAGAGGGATCGGAAAGGCAACGGCATTGCTCTTTGCAGAAGAAGGCGGCAAAGTGGCCATCAGTGAGCTGGATGAGGAACCAGCCCATGAGACGCTCGGCCAAATAAAAAGCACGGGCGGTCAGGCCATTGCCGTTGTTGGCGATATCACGGCATCCGGCGCTCCCGAAAGGTTGGTTCAAGCCACCGTTGATGCCTTTGGTTCAAATATCGATGTGATTGCCAATGTGGCGGGTTACACATGGGACGCCTTCCTCCACAAGATGACAGATGAGCAGTGGGATGCTATCTTAAACATCCACCTCAAGGCTCCTTTTAGGATCCTTCGGGCCGCGGCGCCCTATATCCGGGAAAACGCCAAGAGGGAAAAGGAGGAGGGGAAAAGAGTGATGAGGAAGGTCATCAATATTTCCTCCATTTCTGGCACCGATGGGAACCCCGGCCAGGCCAATTATTCATCTGCCAAGGCAGCACTCATAGGTCTGACAAAGACGCTCTCGAAAGAATGGGGTGTGTTCAATGTGAACGTCAACTGCGTAGCCTTCGGCTGGATAGAGACGAGACTCACGAAGGCGAAGGAGGACGGGGCGGAAACGATCGAGCGGGAAGGCAGAAAAATTGCTCTCGGGATTCCCAAAGTGGGCCTCGAAGCCCTCAAATCGGTGATCCCCTTGGGGCGACCGGGCACGGCAGAAGAGGCCGCAAGGGCTATTCTCTTCTTCGCCTCGCCCCTGTCGGATTATGTGTCTGGACAGATTCTCAAGGTTACCGGGGGCCGGTGATAATTCAGCAGTCGCTCAAAGCGATAGGGCAGTAAAAAGGCGGGAACATTGAAATCATTGTCCCGCTTTTTTTAACATGACGTGCCCTCGAGGGCTCGAGCCTCGGGCCTTTAAGTGGCGGTGTATTCTCGGACATCATGCCAAGAAAACAGACCTGATATCATGAAAAAGGCTGCAGACAGCAGAGAGTATCATTTATAGGGTCTCTACGGACCAGCCGCCTAAGCGGCACGTGGTCATTCCTGAAGAATGCCACAGACTCTTCTGCGGGCGGTGCAGCCATGTGCGTTACCAAGAGATCCCGGAGCGGCCTTTACAGAATGACTTTGCCTCGGGGTTGACGGCCGTTTTCATGGGTGACCCTGGTCCCGCCCGGTGACCCCAATTCACGATTCACGGACGTCAGCAGGTCGGGAATCGTTTCTGGAGCATTTCAGAAATTGAGGATACGTGAGGCCTCTTCCTTGTCGACATCCATAATATAATTAATCCCGCTGATGCGCGCCGCCTCGGGCGTGAGGGCGGCGATGTCGTTGCGGCTGATGTGCTCGAGGGAAAACTTTCTGCTCCCGGCCATGAACTGGCGCAGCCCCTGGGCCAGTCTTTCATAATAGGTATAAAGACCGATGGCGCCAGTCGGCAGTTTTTCGAATTCCTTGTCCCCCAGTTCGTGGCGCAGCTCGCCGGCGGTGATGAAAATTTCGTCTCTGGAATTGCCGAAGCGCTCGACGTAAACGGGAATCTGTTGCGCCTCGATGGTCTGTCCGATGGTTTTTCCGACCATGGCCGCCGCAATGGGGGCCCGCGCCATGCCCACCATTTTTACATAGGGCGCGCCCATGGCCAGGGCTTTGAAAATCTGGTCTTCGAAGGTGAACCCGCCGTTGACGGCAATGGCCGGCAGGTATTTTTTCTTTTCCGAAAGCTTTTTGGCGTATTGATAAACAAGGGTGTGCAGTTCCACGGGCGGGACGCCCCATTCGTTCATCATCCGCCACGGGCTCATGCCGGTGCCGCCGCCGGCGGCATCCACGGTCAGCAGATCCAGCCGGTATTTTGACGCAAAGCTGATGGCCCTGGCCAGATCGACGGGACGGTAGGCGCCTGTCTTGAGGAAGATGTATTTTGCCCCGGCCTTGCGCAGCCCCTCGATGGTCGCTGCAAAGGACTCCTCGGTTACCATGCCGACGCGGGAATGTCGCTCGAACTCTTTGAAGGTGCCCCTTTCAAAGGCCTTGATCACGTTGGGATCGTGGGGGTTCGGGATAACGATGTAACCGCGGTCCTGGAGCATCTGGGCCCTTTTCAAATCCTTGATTTTCACCTCTCCGCCGATGTCCTTGGCGCCCTGGCCCCATTTGAGTTCAACACATTGAACCCCGAGTTTCTCAATGGCATACTGCTGAACCTTTAAACGGCCGTCTTCCAGATTGGCCTGCACGATAATCGCCCCGTAGCCGTCTTTCTGATAATCCGTGTAGAGCTTCACCCGGCGCTTTAAATCGACGGTATCTACGATTTTTCCTTTTTTGAAAACGGTTTCGGGATCCATGCCGACGACATTCTCGCCGATGGTCAGACCCGTTCCCGCAAGGGCGGAACCGATGGCGATTCCCTCCCAGTTGTTTTTGGCGATATTGGTGGAGCCGATGCCGGAAATCAGCCAGGGGAGACGGAACTTGATGCCTTTATCGTGGCCGATAACCACTTCGAGATTGACGGCCGGGAAGATGGCCTTGTCGCTGTCGGCTTCAATACCGTGTGCCCCGACGATTGTGCCCATAATGTTGAAGTGCGAATAATCGACGGGATAGTGTTTTTCGGCTGCCGTGGTGATCACGCCAAAGGGCTGAGGATAGATGACCTCGTGGCCGCGATATGCGGATTTCCCTATTTCACACATGCCGATACAGCCGTCGATGCAGGTGACGCACATGCCCGACGACGGTGTGATGGACTCTTCCGTTCTGTTCTTTGTGAGCGTCGCGCTGGATGTGTTGATTCTTGAAAAAGACATATATCTTTCTCCTTTCTGGACTTGGTCATTTTTTAATTTCGCATGCCACGCAGGGCGACATGTAGCACATCATGTCGTCGAATTTTTCCTTCTCGATACAGGGCGGACTCAGGTTCGCACAGCCGCCGCAGATGGCCTTTTCCGGCTGATTGAAGGTGCACCTGAGCTGGCATGCCGGGCAGATATACATGCAGGCGCCGCATAACCGGCACGCGTCGGACTGACTGTCGAAGGGGGCGCCCACACTGCGCTCCTCCCCCCGGCCCCGGAAGCCCACGGCCCCGGCCATCATCTGTTCCTTGCAGATTCTCACGCACAGACCGCAGAGAATGCAGTCGTCGTGTTCCTGTCTGAAACGCTGTTGGGAGACATGATGGGCGGAAGCCAGGTCCTGGATGACCTTGGATTGCGGACAGGACCCCAGCAGGAGCTCTATCATCATCCGGCGCGCCCGCACCACCCGCTTCGACGAGGTCCTCACCACGAGTCCGTCCTCCACCGGGTAGGTACAGGAGGAAACCAGTCTCGTCCTCGGTTCTTTCCCGATCTCCACGACGCAGAGCCGACAGGCACCGTAAGGAGAAAGCCCTTCATGATGACACAGCGTCGGGATGGGAAAACCAAAAAACCGCGCTGCTTCCAGGATCGTCGTTCCCCGCTCCACGCTCACATCCAAGCCGTTGATCGTCAGTTTAACCATTTCATGTCCTTTTGGGTGAGTGTCAGTCAAACATCGTATTATCGCACGTCGATTGCATCAAACTTGCACACGCTCCGGCATGACCCGCACCGGCTGCACCGTTCCAGGTCGATGACATGAGGCTTTTTCTTTTCCCCCGTAATCGCCTCTTCCGGACAGGCCTTCCGGCAGACCCCGCAGCCGGTGCAGCGCTCATTGATAGTAAAGCTGATGAGCCCCTTGCACACCCCTGCGGGGCAACGCTTATTATCGATATGTTCGATATACTCGTCCCGGAAGTGCTTGAGCGTGGAGAGAACCGGATTCGAGGCCGTCTGCCCCAATCCGCACATCGCCACGTCCTTGAGCACCAGGGCCAGCTCTTCCAGAAGGTCTAGATGCCCCGGTGTCGCTTTGCCGGCCGAGATGTCGTCGAGCAGTTCGTACATCCGCTGGGTGCCCTTGCGGCAGGAGAAGCACTTGCCGCATGATTCACCCTTGAGGAAATTCATGAAATACCGGGCAATGTCGATCATGCAGGTGTTTTCGTCCATCACAATCATCCCGCCTGACCCCATGATGGACCCGGCCCGGGAAAGGCTCTCGTAGCCGATCGGCAGATCGAACAGGCGGGCCGGAATACACCCCCCGGAGGGACCTCCCGTCTGGACGGCCTTAATAGCGGCAGCTCCCGAGGCGCCGCCGCCGATTTCGTAAACGATGTCCCTGATGGGGGCGCCCATCGGCACTTCCACGAGGCCCGTGTTCTTGATCTTGCCGACAAGGCTGAATATCTTGGTCCCGGTATTTGCGATTCCGATGGCGGCATAGGCCTTCGGGCCCATCTCAAAGATGACCGGGATGTTGGCCCAGGTCTCGACGTTGTTGATGAGAGTGGGCTTGCCGTTGATCCCGCTCTGCACCGGGAAGGGCGGCCGCTGTCGGGGTTCTCCCATCCTTCCTTCGATAGAGCGCATGAGCGCCGTCTCCTCTCCGCACACGAAGGCTCCGGCCCCCTTGACCATTGAGATGTCGAAATTCATGCCCGAGCCGAGGATATTTTTGCCGAGGAGACCCGTTTCCCGGGCCTGTCGGACTGCGTTATCCAGATGCCTGATGGCGAGGGGATATTCTGTGCGCACATAAACGACACCTCGATCGGCGCCGGTAGCGAAGGCTCCGATGAGCATGCCCTCTATAATGCTGTGCGGGTTGCCTTCGAGGAGGCTGCGGTCCATGTAGGCGCCGGGATCGCCTTCATCGGCATTGCACACGATGTATTTGTCGCTGCCGTTTTTGCGAGCGGCAAGCAGTTCCCATTTCGTCCCGGTGGGAAAACCGGCCCCGCCCCTGCCTTTCAAACCGGCTGTTTTAACCGCCTCGATGACCGCGCGGGGATCTCCCCGGGAAACAAGCGACACGAAGGATGCGTAACCGTCCGCTCTCAGGTAATCGTAGAGATCGAGAGGGTCGATGTTTTCGTTCCGGGAGAGCAGAAGTCTCTTCTGGCCGCGGTAGAAAGGGATGTCGTTCTGTTTTTCGATCCCGGCGCCGTCGGGCGAATCGTGATAGAGAAGCTCGGCTGCCGGCCGGCCGGCGAGCAGGGCTTCGATGATCGTGGGGATATCCGCCGGTTTGACCTTGGGATAGAACGTGCCCTCCGGGCTGATCAGCACCGATGGCTCCATCTGGCAGAAGCCGTGGCAACCGGTGACCTTCAGGCGAACTGTTTCCTGGAGCCGCCGCCTCAGGATCTCATGCTCGGCGGCCCGGACGAGATTGAGGGCTCCGCTCGCGCGGCCGCAGGTGCCGGCGGGAATGACGACCGTCGGAACATCGGGGGGGTACACATCCTTGACTTGCTTCCGCAGAGAGTTGAATTCTTGAAGGGATAAGTTTTCTTTCATTGCCTTGTCCGGAGTGATGTCTGACTTAAATGGAGATAATGCATTAAAGGCTTGAACCGCAACCGATTATCGACGGACCAACGCCGGGACACCGGGCCCACTCAGCCGGAGCATGCTGTTCGCGCATCCCCAGCGTGAGCAAACGAGGAGCGATCCCCCTCCATCAACGCCGAAGGTCGCCATCGGCGCACCGCATTCCGGGCAGATCGCCTTGCCGTCAATCGGTGTTTTGCAGCTCGGGCAGGCGCAGCTCACGCGGGCATCCGGAGGAACATCACGCTCCGAGTGTCGCCGGACTGGCCCGAGGAGGCCGGAAATCCGCATCTGCGCCCGTTTGCCGTCCAGGGATGCCTCGAGCAACAAGGCTTCCTTCCCCGCGGCCATCAATGATACACCGCAATGAGGGCAGACGACATCCGCGGGGAACTCGCCCTGACCCTCTGACGGGCTGTCTTCAATGAAATTCGCTTTCGCGGCGTCGATAATCTTTTTAACGTCCTTTCGTGCGACCTTGGAAAAATAACGTCCATCGACGGCCACAATGGGGCCGAGAGCGCATGTGCCGAGACAATTGACCGTTTCGAACGTGAATTCTCCGTTCTCGCTCGTTTCACCCGGCTTCAGGCCGAGTTGCCGGCTGAATTCATCGACAATGTCCGGAGCGGAACGGACGTGGCAAGCCGTGCCCAGGCACGCTGAAATCACATGCCTTCCTTGCGGCTTGAGACTGAAGGCCTTATAGAAGGTGGCCACGCCGTAAACATCAGCGAGGCTCCGCCCTGTCTTGAGGGCTACTGTTCTCAAGGCTTCTTCCGGAAGATAACGGCATCTGTCCTGGATATCTTCCAGGATCGAGATGAGCAATCCCTCCTCTCCCGCATGATCCTCAATAATTTTTTCAATCGCTTCAGAGGTCATGACTGTTCCTTTCCCTGCAAGAGGTCTCGTTTTCAGGCCACTCTCTTTTCACCTATCGATATTCCTCGCAGTGCCAAACGCCTGCTTCCGGCTTGGCGAACCCGCATGTCGGATAGTTGTCGCAGTTGCTGCAAAGGCCCAGGACCCTGGGGGTGGGCGTCTGAACAAGCCCTTCTGAAGAAATTCCGGGCGAGGGAGTGGCAGCCGGGAGATGCAGGGTTTCATATTCCTCACAAAATCGGACACCCCGCGAGCCGCCTTTCTCGGGCGTGAGTGAACAACCCGGGTAATGCGCGCAGTTCAAACACAGCCCGTATGAGTTTTTGTCCATGACGCCCTCCTGATTTTTGTACCCCTGCCAAGGGCAAACTTCACGCCATATGGGCAGTGATAAAAACCAGCGAAAGGGGCCGGAAGGAAGTCATTGAATTTTAAGGATGAATAAAGAGGGCAGGGTGGCGCGGCGGGCGATGATGGCAGTCAATGCAGACGGAGGAAAACAATCATGGACCGGGGGAATTTTCCTCAACCGGTGAGGAATTCCCCATAAATTCTGTCTATCGGTCTTTCTTGACCGTCTCGGTTGTTTTGCCGTTTTTGAGCTTCAGTTTGTCCCGGAGGGTTTTGCGGTCGATACGCAGGATCTCCGCCGCACGCGATTTATTGCCGCCGACGCTTGCCAGGACCCTCCGGATATAGGCGGCTTCCTCTTCGGCAAGCGGCCGGAACGGGACCGATCCCGACGTGGCGGAAAAACGCATGACCGACGGCAGGTCGGGGATATCCACCTTTCGTCCGTCGGTCATGACGATGAGACGCTGGACGAGGTTTTCGAGCTCCCGGATATTTCCCGGCCAGGAATAACCCATGAGGTTCTTCACGACCTCGTCCGAAAAGACGGGAGCGCTCTTCCCGATCTCTTCGGCGAACTTTCCGGCAAAATGGGCGATCAGAACGGCGATATCTTCCCGCCTCTCCCTCAGAGGAGGCACGGTGATCGTAATGACGTTCAGCCGGAAGAACAGATCCTCGCGGAAAATACGTTGATGGACCAGCCCTCTCAGATCCTTGTTGCTCGAAGCGATAATGCGGACATCGATCTTCTGGGTCTTCCTGGCGCCGACCATGCAGACCTGTTTGTCCTGAAGCACCCTGAGGAGCTTCACCTGCATGGGGGAACTCATCTCATTGATTTCGTCGAGCAGGATGGTCCCGCCGTCAGCCGTCTGGAAGAACCCCGCACGGGACTCATGCGCGCCGGTAAAGGCCCCTCTCACATAGCCGAAGAGTTCGCTTTCCAGAAGCTTTTCCGGGATAGCCCCGCAGTTGACCGGAACAAACGGAGCCGATGCCCGGCTGCTGCTGTAGTGAATGGCCCGGGCAACCAGTTCCTTGCCCGTGCCGCTCTCTCCCAGCACGAGCACCGTGGCGGTGGATTTGGAAGCTTTTTCGATCTCCGCCATCATTTTTCGGACGGACTTCGATCTGCCAATGATGCCGTGGGGAGCGGATGTTTCGCGGGGTTTATCAGCCATCACGACATTTCGCAGTGCCTGCTTGTTGAGCGCCCTCTCCACGGCGAAGAAAAGCTCGTCATCGGTAAAGGGTTTCGGAAGATATTCCTCCGCCCCCATTTTTACGGCCTCGACGGCACCCTTGACGGAGGCGTAGCCCGTGATCATGATCACCTCGGTCTTATAAAAATTCTCCCGTATGTGCCGTATCAGGTCCAGACCGCTGACCCTGGGCATTTTATAGTCCGTTATGACGAGGTTCATAGGAGCTTTTTCCAGAATCTTCACGGCATCCGAGACATTGGAGGCCGTAAAGACCCGATAGCCCTTCGACTCGAGGTTGCGCTGTATGATATTGAGCGCGGTGGGTGCGTCGTCCACGACCAGGATACTGTTATTCCGGGGTACATTCATATTGGTTCTTCCTCCAGTGCGGTTTTCTGCCGCAGGGGAAAAGTCACCAAAAAACGGGACCCTCTTCCTTTCTCGCTTTCGACGCGTATCTCCCCCTTGTGTAAAGTCACGATGCCGTGTGCAACCGAAAGTCCGAGACCGGTGCCCTGGTCAACATCTTTCGTGGTAAAGAAGGGCATGAACACGTTTTCCTTGATTTCCGAACTCATGCCGATCCCGTTATCCTCGACCGCCAGGGAAACCGTCGAGGCGTCGAAAAAAGTCTGAAGCGTGAGCACACCCCCCCCGGGCATGGCCTGCAGGGCATTGACAATCAGGTTGGAGATGACCTGCCGAATTTGCGATTTATCTGCTGTAATCTCGGGCAGATCCGGATCGACGATGCGCCTGATTTCCACACAGGATTTGCCGCATAACGCCTCGAACAGGGCCAGTTCATCCATGATGATGCGATTCAGGTTTACCTGGGCTCTTCCGGGCTTGCCCTGGCGGGCGAAAACCAGGAGTTCCCGGATGATGCTGCGGGCGTGAAGGGAAGCTTCCGTAATTTTGTCGAGATCCGTAAGCGATTGGGCAGGCAGGCCGGGCATTTTCTGGACAAGTTGGGCCAAACCCAGAATGGTGTTCAGAGGCTCGTTTAGCTCGTGAGCCACGCCGGCGGCAAGTTGTCCGATGGCGGACAGACGATCGGCCCTGATCAGCTGTTCCCGGAGTTCGGTCTTGGCAGCCCTGGCCTCTTCATGCTCGATCATAAACGCGATCTGTCCCGCGATATTATCAATCAGGTTCTGCTCTTCATCGAGAAACGGGTGCACTTGCGGAAAGCCGCGCCCGTCCCGGTAATGAACTTCCACGGCGCCCCTGTTCCTGCCCCCGATACGGATTTCGGCGGTTTGCCGGCGCGCCCCGTGCCGAAATCCCGGGCTCTGAAAGACCCGTTCGTCGATGGTGATCCTGGCGCAAGCCTGACGGGGATACTGCCAGGCAGGAGGCAGTATCCGTGCGATATCCGCGAGCTTCCGTTCAATCGGAAGATCGGGATTCGAGGCTATCTGTGCAATGCCGTAAAGACAGGTGAGTTCCTTCACCCGCTCACTCAGCTTGGCCCTCGAGGCATCAACCCGTCGGGCGGAAGTCTTGCGGCCTTTTACAGGGGGCGTTTTCTTTTTCGGTTTCGATGGCGCCATCATCCGCCTTGCCCGGCACATCGACTTTCAAAATTTCTTCGACTCCGCGGGAAGTGATTATCCTTTATCAGAATCGCTTAAAAAATACACGGGTATTGATTTCCAGGCTCCCATTTTTTCCAAAACCTGACTGCGGAACTCTCCTGATATGTAAAAGAGTCATTCGGCTTTTTGCTGCATTATCCTCCCCATGGCCTTGAAGTAATTCCTCTGCACCTTGAGGCGCTGCAGCACAGTCGCTGACGCCGAACTGAGGACGCTGGTTCCGGGGACGATGGACGCCGGTATGGACACCATGAAGAAAAGGGCCGGCCACGAAGTTGGCCAACCCCTTGATTTTACTGGCGCGCCCTCGAGGGCTCGAACCAGTTATTCTGCGTTAAGGCAAGAAGCAAGTTCTGATCCCGTGTTCAGACCCTTGCCTCGAACAAAAACCCCCTTTCTAGGCGAAAGGGGGTTTTGTCGACCTGATTCCTGAGTCCCTGCTTTTACATTCGCATGGCCGTATGAGAACCTATTTCATCTTGAAGTTTGTATAGCTATGGCAATCGTTACAGGAGAGCCTCGAAGTTCCATGCGTTGAATGGCAATCACTGCAGGCCACCTCTCCTTTGTGGGAATCGTGAGGGTTGGGCTTCAAGGCTTTAGTTCTTGCGGCTACCTCAGCGTAACTCTTGTGGCATGTCAGACACGCCGATGTTTCAGGAGCTTGCGGTGGGTTCTTGTCTCCATGGCATACCGAACAGGATAACCCCATTTTACCGTGTGCATCCATGACCTCATACTTTTGCTGGGCAATTCCGGCACCCGCATACAACAAAAGGACCAGCACTGCCAAAATCAGGTTAAAAAGATTTCTTGTTGCCATCTTTCAACCTCCTGACGTCAAACGCTAACCCTTGGCAGCATTTTTGCCGGCAACCCATCCGGAAGTGTGGGCCCAACCGAAAGCGCATCCGAACAGATACGTGTCTCCGTGCACACCGCCGACGGCTTCACCTGCCGCATACAGTCCTTTGACCACATTGTCCGAAGAATCCAATACCTGCAATTTGTCATTCGCACGAATACCTCCCAGCGTCAGGCAGGTCCAGAATGTCATTTTAACCAGGTAGTAAGGTCCTTTCTGAAGCTTGGCCGGCAATGTCTTTCTTCCGAATTCTGCGTCCTTTTTATCATCCACAAACTGGTTATATTTGCTGACCGTTTCTGCAAGGTTTTTGGGGTCAATTTTTGCCTTTTTGGCCACGGCCTCTAGGTTGTCGGCCTTAAACAGTACTTTTTCCTTCTTGAGCTCTTCGTTGACCCGATCCATGCTCAAGCTGGGCAGGCAGAACAAGACCCCGGCGTCATACTGCTTTAATGCGCCTTCCCACATCTCACTATCCAACACAACATAATGAACCTTCCCGGGTTGTTTCGCCAGTTCCAGCGTCATTTTGGTTGCAGGCGTGAGTTCATCAATATACCGCTTCCCCTCCTGGTTAACGATGATCGCTCCACGCGGCGTCCAGAAATAATAACGGGCCATGGGTCCGGACCTTTTGCCGGATTCAATTCCCATGGGGTACGTGGCGCTGTACTGCATGTGTGTGGTCGGTGTGCCCACGTCACGGACGGACATCATGATGCCTTCTCCGTCGCTGCCGCTTCCCCCGATTACGACGCCGGTTCCCGCATACGCCGGAATCCAATTATCCAATTTCCTGACGTTACCCGAAAATCCACCTGTCGCGAGGATAACGGCGGTATTGGCCTTCACATTGCTTTTTTTACCCTTGGACTTCACCGCAACGCCGACGACTTTTTCCAATTTTTCATCATAATACAAGCGCTCCACATTCGAGTTGTACAGTATTTCAATCTTCTTGTCCTGGCTCACTTTCAAGAGCGTTTCGATATAATCACGGCCCGTGAACGATTTGGATCTGTGGGCCCGGGGAGTATTGTGACCCCCGGTAGGCTCGACTCGCAGAAATGCTAATCCGTTATCGTAGACAAAATCATACGCTTCCGCGGCATTCTCGCAGAACAATCGCAACAAGTGTGGATAATTCATGAATCCGCCGAACCTCAAAATGTCAGTATACATTTTTTCCACGCTGTCATTGATGCCGGCGGCTTTTTGCGCCTTGGTCCCGGCAGCAGCAAAATAGCCTCCGCTGATGGTAGAACTGGAATGAAAGGCATTACCCGCTTTCTCAAGGATCAGAGCCTTTTTCCCGGCTGCAGTGGCCTGTATTGCAGCCATCAGCCCGGCGGCTCCCGCGCCGATGATAATGATGTCGGCCGTCTTGTCCCATTTTTTTGGTACGGGAGCGGCGTTGACATCTTTAATCAATATCGACGATGTCCCCGCCGCAACTGTTCCTACTGCAGCCGTTTTGATGAACGTCCTTCTGTCTATTTTCTTCTGAAACATATTAAAATTCTCCTTTCGTGTTTGAGAATGCAATTACTTGCTCCACGCTTTTTCGCCTGCGGCATTTTGTCCCGCATTCAAACCGAAAGTAACTGCGCCGCCTACCCCTGTTCCCATGGTCAGCAGCCGTGAACTCATATTGCCGAACATGATTTCGCCGGCAGCATACAATCCGGGGATAACTTTATTATCCCAATCAACGACCCGGCAGCGATTGTCGGTTTTCAATCCGCCTTTTGTCCAGTAGGATTTTGCAAAGATCTGAATACCGTAGAAGGGAGCCTTATCTAATTTTATGGGCTTCCCTTCCGTGCCGGAGAGTGTTGACCTGCCAAAATCCGGATCGGCTCCCTTATCAACATAGCTGTTGTATTTTTTTACGGTATCTTCCAGCTGATCAGGGTTGATTTTCAGTTTGGCCGCCAGTTCCCGCAGGCTGTCTGCTTTAGATGGTCCACCACTTACCGTCACCTCGCGGGCGAGTTTCCGACCAGTCAGTGGCGATTTTTTCATACCTTCATCCCAAATGATATAAGCGGAACGGTCCGGCTGAGCGATAGTCTCGGCGCCCATTTCAAAGCAGGCTCTGCTCTCCCGCATGAATCTCTTTCCGTTCTTGTTCACCAGGATGGCTCCGTCCCAGACAACCTGGGGCAAGGTAACATTCGCGGCGGATGCAATGGCCAAGTTTTCATTGACTACAGCACCATACATGTTTTTTGTTGCGGCCCCTAGTGGGAGTGACATCAGAAAACCATCTCCGACATTCCCTTTTCCCCCTAAGGTTTCAACCGTGCGGAACTCCGGTCCGCCAAACTCTCCACACAGAGGCAAATTTGCAGCAAAACCTCCGCAGGCAAGAACGACTGCACGTTTGGCCTTGATATTAATTTCCCCTTTTTTCGTTTTTGCACGGATTCCAATTACTCTTCCCTTGTCGTTCATGATCAGGTTCTTGGCCGCAGTATCAAGATGAAGGACGACCCCCTTGCTCTTCGCATCCTTTTCAACGAGCTGCATTAATTGTACGGCATTGAGCCAGTGCTCCCTGGCGACTGAGTGACTTTCCACATGTTGGAGCAGTACAAGCGGCACACCCAAGTCCATCAGCCATTCGTATCCTTTTAAAGATTGCTCCGAATACATCTTTGCAATGGCAGGGTCAGCTTCATTGTTGGTAAAAGTCATAATATCTTTATAAAGAAGTTCAGCGGAATCCTGGACGTTCTGCTTTTTTTGGCTCGACGTACCGGCTGCAGCAAATCCGCCTGCTGAGACGGCTGTGCTGGAAGCCATAATTGTGGGTGCTTTTTCCAGGCAAATAACGGTAGCCCCACTCTTCCGGGCCCACGTTGCTGCTGATAATCCTGCTCCACCACCTCCCACAACAACCACATCTGCCGCTTCATCCCATTTTTTAGGTGGTGGCAGGGGCAGGGCTTCAGCATTCCCCATGCCGAATCCCAGCAATGAAAGTGACCCCGCACCTACGGCCGCTGTTTTAAGAAACGTTCTTCTATCACAATGTTTCATAGTAGCACTCCTTTCTAGTCTGGGTTGATCCATTGATCAGGGCTTGCGTTTTAGCTGCGAATTTGTAGTTCGACGGGCTTTGTGTAATAGCGCGCATAGCGCGGGTTAGGTCAATTTTCTTAGCATTTCGATCGGTTACCTCATAATACGAACTATCGAGGTGTGGTGGAATACGGAGATATTCAGTTAGCTCTGATAGCTGAAAAAGAGGTTGTGGCTTACGGCCAACCCCTTGATTTTATGGCGCGCCCTCGAGGGCTCGAACCTCGGGCCTTTGGATTCGTAGACGGAAGCTTAACTCAGGCGATTTCTCATCATTATTAACTGTTTATATTTCGAGCACTTATAACAGTCATTTTGGGTTTTGTTGGCTTTTGTTGGGTTATTTTAGGTTCTGACAGTTACATTTTAGCTACAGTCTGTATCAGTTGACATAAGAGTGGAAAAGTGCTGGAGGGGCCGCATTATTTTCCTTCCTTCTGCAGGTCAGCGAGGAGCCTCTGGAAGGCGGGCGCCTCGCGAAGGAGCCTGCCGCCAACTTCGCGCAACCGGTCCACCTGCTCCCTGGGCAGGGTTAACCGGGTCTTCACCTGCTTGAAATAGAGACGCTCGGCCGGGTCTTTCAGGTTGTCGAAGGTGACAAGCGCGAAATAGGCATGACGCTCCGGACCGCCTGCCTGCCAGGCGGCCAGTTTCTCGTTTACCTGCTCCACCGTGTCGAGGGTTATCCGGTCGACCGGGATCGACCACATTTGGTCCGTCAGTATGTCTTTGTCCGGAGGCGCGGGGGAGCGGTCCCAATCCACCTCGGGGAAGCGCAGCGCATTCACGGCGATGACCACCAGCTTGCGGGCCCGGCGGAGACCGGGCAGTACCGTTTCACCCGGGTCGACTTTCATAATCTCGAAGGCTCTGATCACCTCGCTCAGGCCGAGATTCTCCGAGAGACCGCCGTCGAAGGCGTGAACGTACGGGCGGGCAGGGTCCTCGTAGGTCTGCAGTGCGCGTGCGCGGAGCAGGGCCCGACCCGGCGTCTCGGACTCGCCGACAGCGGCCTCGGCAGCGGCCTGCCAGGCCGGTGCTTTTCTGCCGCAGGTCCCGCCGCGATTCTCGAATGTGATCGGCGTGAGCAGCGGCGGCAGCGCCGTCGAGGTGGCGACGGCACGCCCCAGTGTCACCCGCGACAGATCGCCGCAGATCGCATCGAACTGGTCCTGCGTGAAGCTGAACCGGGCGCCGCTGGTGACATCAGTGCCGTTGATGATCATGTAGGGCCCGTTGGCCTTCTGCAGGTCGCCGAAGGTCGCATGGTCGAAAACCGTCTCGTCGTAGAGCTCGGCGAAGAGATCCGACTTTCCGAAGGTCCCGGACGGGAGCCGGAACCAGTTGACCGGGTTCAGGAGGATGCGTTTCGCCAGCTCCATCTCGAAGTTGCGCGACAGCACCCGCTCCTCGAACTCCTCGAACGTATTCTCGCCGCGGAGGGCGTAATACGTGGCGGGGAACGTGCCGCCCGAGACCGCCGAGATCATGTCCACCTCGTCGAGGAGGCGGTGTTTGACGCCATTCACCGTTACCTCGGTGCGGCGCAGTTCCTCCAGGACGCCGTAGCCAAGCGCCGCTGCACGGATGCCGCCGCCGGAGATAGCGAGAACCACCATCCAATCGTCGGACTGGCCGGGGCGGCTCATAGCGGGGCGGTAGCCGGATGCGCCGACCTGCTCAAACCGCGGCGTTTCGGGCCAGTGGGCGCAGCCTGCCGCCATGACAAGAAACAGCGGGACGACAAACCATCTCCATACTTTCTTCTTCATGCAGTCCCCTCTTACATCGCAGACGGAACAGATCGAACCGCAGGGTCAGAAATGACTCTGCGGTTCATTGTTAGTAAAGACAACTTTCTCCCATGATTTCATATTGAGCTGTCGAAAAGGGTTCGTGCGAAATATCCTCGCCGACTATGCCGCCTGTGCGATGAGCTTTCTCTATTTCGATGCCCTCTTCCGGGGCGATGGTTTTTTACTCTTGGCCGGCGGCTTCCCCATGCCAAGGATGAACGACCCGATCTGATCACCACGGCCCTTTTCAAAGACCAGGCTGAGGCGGTTGAAAAGAACCTTTCGCCGTTCATGTCGGCCCCTCACATAATTCAGGAAACCATCGACAATGTGACGGGCGGCCTTCAGGTCCTTTGGAACCAGACGAGCTTCGGCAAAGCCGGTCTTGTCATATCTCACCACTATGCCGTAGAGAATGGCCCCTACATCTTCGAGACCCTCGACTTTATAACTTTTCATTTGCTCCCCTCCTGAGGGATGTTTCGTTTCATGGAAGGATTCGTACATCATTCCAATCCGTTGGTAAATGGGACCTTGGTCCTATCTGAACTGGACTTTGGTCCAGCCGGGCAGCGGTGCATATCGTTTATGGATCATTCAATATTCAAAGACCGGGACATGGCTGGGCGATCCCCGGATTTGATCAGGCATCATCGCATTTGCCTGAGTCTGGCTTCGATGAACTTCTGCCCCTGTTTTTCGCCATCCAGGATGAGTCGGTTGATGTTTTCCGGAGTTCGATCCAGTTTGCTTTCATAGGTCAGGCTTTTTGCAAGATCGGCGGACATTTCAATGACGGGGATGTGGTAGGGCTGGTCTGGATCTTCCGGAAATAGTTTAGGAATTTTAACGGGTCCCCGTATATCCCGTTCTGCCAGAAATTCTTCCCTGAATGCCCCCCTCGACAGCATTCGGTTGAGATCCTCGATTTCGCGCAGGCTCTGAAACAGGGAGACATTCCCCTCCAGTTCATTGCGCCGATCGGTGATATCAAAGGGTGACACCGGAATCCTGTCGCTCGTCGTCGGATTGATCTTGATGACCCAGATTTCCTGAGCCAGATTGTTGGTGCCGACAGAATCAAGGTTCAGCATGGAATCAATGGGCGGATTGTCGGAAAAAAGGCCGTCCCAGTAAGCCTGTTCATCAAGGACGACTGCCGGGAAAATACTGGGGACGCAGGCGGATGCGAGGAGATGCTCGATTCTCATCGGCTCATGACGGGAATTGAATTTGTGCAGCCGTCCGCTGAGGATATTGCACGCGCCGATGATCAGGATCGGCGGCTCCGGCCGGGCACCCCAGGCCGCGCATTCCGAGAAATCAATGTGGGCTGCCAGCAATTCTTTCAGGTCGACAAACCGGCGCCGCATCCCCAGGGTGGCAAGGGAAACCCAGGTTCTGACCAGAGGGCCGGACGGGCTGAGATTGTATTGGGGAATTATCCCCTTGCTGGTCCACACCTGATGCTTGATGATGGAGTCGTTGAAGATACGCTCTTGAGGGGTCTGGGCGGTATTGTCCTCCCAGAAATCGATTAATCGTTTCCAGACGCAATCATCACCCTTCCTCAGGGCGTACCAGATGAGAAAGGCACAGATCGCCCCCCCTGATGTACCGCTCAGGCTGACGATGTCGACGCGGTCCTGAATGTTGTTCTCGAACAGGGCTTTCAGCACGCCGGCCGTGAAGGCCGTCTGGCTGCCCCCCCCCTGACACGCGATCGCAACTTTAGGATTCACGAACTCTTCCCTCCTTCACTATTAAGAACCTCATGATGTACCCCATGATGGAAGCGTGCAAGTCTCCGTTTGTTCCGGAGAAACCGCGATCCCCATGACCGATCCGACGGCAGCAAGTATAGTCTTCATGCCCTTCAACGTGCAACCCGATTCTGCTGTCGCGGGTGGAAGACCCTTTCGAGCTTTCAGACTCTAGGCTTCGTGTGCGGTCTCATGAGGACCCCGTTGCCCTCTCTGTCACGGCTGAAGCCATCCGAGCCGGAGAACCTGGAAGGGATCGAGAGCGCTGTGCTCGACAGAGGCATGATTACGACATCCCCTGCGGATTCCCCGTATGCCCCTGGTGGGTCTCCACCGGGGCGTCGCCGACCCAGGAACCCAGCAGGGTGTACGTCACGGCCAGCACCACGGGTCCGATGAAGAGGCCGATGATCCCGAACCCCAGGAGACCCCCGATCACGCCGGCGAAGATCAAGAGCAGCGGCAGGTCGGCGCCTTTCTTGATGAGAACGGGCCTCAGGACGTTGTCCAGGGCGACGACGATGATCGACCACACCAGAAGCACGATGCCCCAGAGGGTCTGGCCGCTCCAGAACAGCCAGCCCACAGCCGGAAACAGGACGAGGGCCGGACCCAGCTGCGCGATGCAGAGGATGAACATGACGGCCGTGAGCACCGTGACCGCGGGCACGCCGGCCACGGCAAGGCCGACCGCCCCGAGGCCGGTCTGGATGACGGCAGTCAGGCCGACACCAAGTGCCACCCCTCGGATCGTTTTGGCGGCCAGGACGACCACGTCGTCGCCGCGCTGTCCGGCAAGACGGCGTGCGAAGCGCCGCACCGCATCCGCCGCAGTTTCACCCCCGGAGTAAAGTATCGCGGCGATGATGACGGTCAGCAGGAACTGGACGATCATCATCACCCGTCCACCGACACGGTCGGCAAGCCAGTTGAAGATCGTCCCCGCATGGGGGGCCAGGTATGCCGCGAGGTCTTCTCGCCCGGCTGAGGCCAGTTTTCCCCAGGTCTCGGCAATCTTCTGCCCGACGAAGGGGATCCCCGTCACCCATTCGGGAATCGGGGGAAAGCCCTCTGTCTCCAGGGACCTCATGAGCGCGCCCACACGATCGGGAATTTCCAGGATGGTCAATACGGCCCCGATGACGGGACCGATCAGCAGCGCCAGCAGCAGCAGCGACATGACCGCCGCGGCCAGACCCCTCTTGCCGCCCAGAGCCGACTGGATACGAAGCAGGACCGGCCAGGTGGACGCGACGATGATGACAGCCCAGACGAGGGAAGGCAGAAACGGTTTCAGAATCCAGAAGTTTGCCGCAATCAGGACCCCGATGAAGAGCAGGGACAGCGTTGTGCGGGTCAGCTCCTGCGAGGAGTTGAACGTAGCCATCAAAGTACTCCTTCCTTGCATTCATTTGCGGGCTTGCAACAAAACGCGCCTTACTCACGCGTCGTGCCGTTCGTTTGACCAGGGCGCATCGGCCGTAGAGGTTCTTTCCGCCTGCATTCTCCGTCTAACCTCGTACGCATGGTTCCCATCGATGGCCTGCAACGCCATCCGGGCCTATTCCCATGCATTACCGATCGCAGGCAGAGACAACCCCCGTTCGGTCGTCGACGGCTGAGTTGTTCTTGCCGAGAAACTGTTCCTTCGAGACGGCATTTCGCGCGTTCTCAATCCTTGCCCGGCCAGTAGTCCCCGCGATCTCTCATTTCCGCCTTGGTCTCCTCCGGGATCAGATCGTCCGCGTTATCGCTTTGGCGGACCTCCCAGCCGCCTCCGAGCGATCGGTACACCTCGACGAGATTGACCGCTACGGCCCCCCGAATGGAGGCGAGTTGATCCTGCTGCGTAGCGAGGGTTCTCAGGGTGCTGACAACGGTGTTGTAATCCACCATACCTTCCATGTACTGTTCCATCGAGACGTCGGCGGCCCGCTGCGCCGCATCAGCCGCTTGCTGCAATTCCTTGAGCTGCAACAGCGATTGAAAGAACACCACCAGGGCACTCTCGACTTCGCCCTGTGCCCGGAGGACGATTTGCCTGTAATCTTCGAACAGTTGCTGGAAGGTCGCATCCTGGAGACGAATGTTGTTCTCGATTCGTCCGTAGTTAAGGATGTTCCAGCGCACCAAACCCCCGAAGTTGTAGGCGACAGAGCCCGAGTTGAAGAGGTCTGCAAACACCTGGCCGGTCGCCGTGTTCACCGTCGGGCCGATCACGCCTCCCAAAGCCAATTGCGGATAGAGGTCGGTCACGGCCACCCCGATCTGGGCACTTTGCGCCGCCAGTCTGCGCTCGGCTGCGCGAATGTCGGGGCGGCGACGGATCAGGTCCTGCGGCATGCCGACCGCAAGCACCGGCGAAACCGCCGGGATCGCTCCGGGCGTGCCCAGCCCCCTTGTGGGGTCGTGCGGCAACCGGCCGAGGAGAATGGCAAGCGCGATCTTGAACTGGCGCAGGGATTGCTCCAGGAGCACCACCGAGGCCCGCGTGTTGGAGAGGAGTGTCTGACCTTGCTCGACATCAAGGGCACTGATTTCACCGGCGTCGAATTTCGCCCGGCTGATGCGCACGCTTTCCTCCTGGTAGGTGACGTTCTTCCTGGCAACCGCGAGCCGCTGTTCGGTGGTGCGAATGAGCAGATAGGTCTGGGCGACCTCGCTGATCAAGGTCACAAGGACCCCGTCGTAGCTCGACAGGGTTGCGTCCAGGGCCGCCGACGCCGACTCGATCTGACGCCGGATTCGCCCCCAGACATCGATTTCCCACGTGAGGTTGAAGTTCAGGCTGTAAGCCTGTGACGACCCAGCCCCTGCTCCCGGGTCCACCACCGCGGCGGATGCACCGACAAACTGTTCTTGAGGAAAGAGAGTTCCCTTTGTGATCAGGAGGACCTGGCGCGCCTGCAGCACACGCAGCCCGGCCGAGCGGAGAGTCAGGTTGCCCGCCACGGCCTCATCGATAAGCCGGTCGAGGACCGCATCCTGAAAGGCGTCCTTCCACCAGCGCGGTTCCACGGGCGGCGTCGTCTTCAGGCGATTATCCTCAAATTCGGACCATTGCGTTGCGACCGGGGCCGTGGGGGGCTTGTAGGCAGGACCCACCATGCAGCCGGCGAGAAAGCAACTGAACCCTGCGAGAAGACTGATGATTTTGACTGCCCGTTTCATGCAGATTCCCCTACCTGGCTTGAGACGCGCGGGATCCGTCCTGTCGACCGGCGGCTGTGCCGGTTCTGACCAGCACCGAGCACGTCGTTCCGATGCGCAGCTTGATGTCCTCCGGCACCTCGAGAAGACGGACCCGAACAGGGATCCGCTGGGCCAACCGGATCCACTCGAAGGTCGGACTGACCCGCGGCAGGAGGTTTCCCGCCGTGCTGCCATCCTGCTGATAAATGCCCCAGCCAAGGCTGTCTACGACTCCCTCGATGGGCCGATCGGGGTACGTCATGAGAATGACAACCGCACGATCGCCGGGCTTGATGCGCGCGATGACGTTTTCCTTAAAGTAGCCATCCACCCAATGACTCGAGGTATCGACGAGGGCCAGCGCCGGTTGGTTGGCGACGACATGACTGCCTGTCGAAAGGCGGAGATTCGTAACGTATCCGTTCGCCGGTGCGCGCACCTGCGTGAACTCGAGATTGAGTTTCGCCTGATCGAGTGCTGCCTGGGCCTGGCGAATCTGCGCATTTTCATCGCCCAGAGCGCCGAGCTTGGCCTGCACCTCGGCCAGTGCAGCCTGCGCTTTGACCAGATTCGCCTCGCTCTGGACGAGAACGGCCGTCGCAGCCTTCTTTTCCTCCAGGCTGATCACGTAAGTGGCCTGGGCACGTTCGACGGCTTTTTTCGACGTGGCGTTCTTGGGCAACAGTTCCTGTTGCCGATCGTACTCGGCCTTGTACTTCACAACCGCCGCATCGACCTGCGCGATGGCACTTTTGGCCTGTTGAATGGAAGCGCGCGCCACGTCCACTCCCGCCCTGGCCGAATCCACCTGTTTCGTCAACGCCCTGACATTGTCGCCCGTCTGATCGAGCTGGGCGCGCGCCTGGTCCAGGCTTGCCTTGTAGGTACGCGGATCGATCTCGAACAGCAGGTCGCCGGCGCGGACGAACTGATTGTCCTGCACCGCCACGACGACGACGGGGCCGGAGACGCGCGGCGCGATCTCAATCACATGGGCCTGCACCTGTCCGTTGCGGGTCCAGGGGTTTGTCAGGTGCGTCCAGTACTTGACGAGAACGGCCGCGATCGCGAGGAGTACAATCCCTCCAGTGATGATGTGTTTTCATTCGAATTTCATCGCCAAAGATTCCTCCCGGTCAAAACGGTATTAGCAAATACCCGATAATGACTGTGTACAGCAGTGCGAAGGCCACGAAAACCAAGGGCGGATAAAAGAGATTCCGGGACAGCCGTCTGCGGTTCAGCGCGCGGGAGGTCCAATATGCCAGCAGAACGCCAAGGCAGCCGGCCACGAGGGAAGGCGGCAGGTAGATGCCTCCCACGGTGAATTCACTGGGAATGTGGCTCATGAAAATCGTTCCTCTCTCCAACGGGCCCAATGGATGCGCTCGGCCGTTTGCGCGTAAGCCAGAGCCGCCTCGGAAACGCCGCGGTATCCGCCGAGCAATCGGAAGAAATTCTCCCCTTCCTCGCGGCTCACATCCCCCCCGGCTCGGTTGAGGGCCTCCTTGATCCGGCCCTCGAGACGGGTCAACCCGGCCTCCAGCCGCTGCGCAAGCGCCGCGGCCGGCTCCGATTCGGGATTCCCGGCCCATCTTCCGAACGTATCCCGTATTCCGACATGCCATGTCATGATGTCGTCGTGGAGCTCCCGGGCGAGGTGCTCCGTCTGGCGCACCGCACCGGCTTGGAGAAACTGTTCGATGCGATAGACCAGAACCTGGGTGCCGGTCACGAGGGCCTCGATCTGTTCGGGCGTGTTGTCGGGAAACCGTTTTTGATCAATGGATCCTCCCCAGGCTGCAAGCTTTGCCGGAAGGGAGCTCAATTGGTGCTCGTGAAACGCCGCAAGCCAGCGGTTCACGACTGATTCATGAACGGGATTCGCCGCCTTCCGGGCCATCAGGAACTCGGCGCTGCGAAAAAACCGATGCAGCAAACGCAGAAAGGCCTTCTCGGGCCGCGGCGAGCTCAACAGGTAGGACATGACGAACAGGTAGGCGAAGACCATGACGAAAAAGATATAGGCGTTGGCCATGGCGACGAAACTGTACACCTGGTGATTCTGGATCTGAAGGATGTTCAGGATGGCCATGCTGGTAAAGAATCGCGCCATGCCCGAGAGGAAGTAGCAGTTCAGAAACATGGTGATGAAGAGCAGCGAGCCGAGTCCGAGGAAGGTTGACAGCCTGGGCATGACGAAGACGTAGATCGCCAGGCAGACCGCCGAGGTCACCGCCACGGGACCGATCAGCTTGCTGGCCCTGAGCTGCGGGACGAGGGCGACCAGCAGGGCAATCGTGCCGGAAAACTGGAACCAGCCGGAATGCCCCGGCGGGTCGAACAGAATCCAGATCAGAAAACCGACACCGGTGGTCGCCGCCACGAACGCAGCGCTGCGCAGGTGATCCCAGTCCGGGACGGGAAAGGTTGCCGCCCGATCCCTCACACCGGAAACGAGCATCGGCTCCGGCTCGCCGGCGGTTTCAACGCGGCCCTCCAGTTCGAGTGCGCATTCCAACAATTCTGCCGTCAGCAACGCCAGGCGCGACATCTCCTGCCTGGCGACTTCGACCGCGGCGCGATCGAAGGGGGTGAGTCGCTCGAGAGCGACCGGGTCATTCGCCAGGCTGACGGGGCGCGGGAGATCCTCCGGTAAACGGCCCGCGAGCACCTGGGAGACCGCAGCAAAGTTCGCATCGAGTCCGGCGAAATACGCCGGCAGGTTGGGGAAGACGGCCTGCACGTCAACCCGGATGAGTTCGGCAAAACCTGAGTGCCACCGACCGGCGGTCTCAAGCAGGGCGGTGGCTAATCCGTGAAAGCGCTCCCAGAGATGGCTCACCTCGCTGACCTCATGGCTCTCCGAACCTTCGGCCTGGAGGAACTGTTCGAACTGAGCCAGTTGCCGGACCGTTTTGCTTTGCACCCCCTTGAAACTCTCTACAAACAGCTGCCTGTCGAGCAGCCCGTCACGGCAGGAGTGAACGATGTCATTCAGGCCCTCCACCAGCGCGGCGCTTGATTTCCGGATTACTCCCCGGCTCGACTGCGGCCATAGAAAAACGGAGATCAGGGTATAGACCACCACCCCCATCACCGTTTCAACGGTACGAAACACGGCACTCTCGAACATGTTTTCCGAGGATTCCAAATCCGACAGGAGGATGATCAAACAGACATAGCATGCCATCACCCAGAGGTAGGAATCCTTTTTCCGGCTCACCATCAGGTAGCTGGTGAAGAATACCCAGATGCACGTGAGGAGCAGGAAGAGCCACCGGTCCTGCGGCGCGAGGGCATGGATGGCCAGGGCTGCGAGGCATCCGGGGATTGTTCCCACGATGCGAAGAACACCCTTCCGGATCGAGGCGCCTGTTGTGGTCATGGCAATGACGGCCACCGCCCAACCGGCCCAGTACGGGTTCATCCAGCCGAACTGCATGGCGATGCCAAAGACCGAGGCAAAGGCCAGGCCCGTTTTAATCGCCTCTTTGAACGCTGTGACCTTGTCCATGAATCCCCGCAGGCATCTCAGGTGGCCTCGCGGCCGGTTGGACGGACAGGCGCAAGCACCGCCACGCCCGTTGACGCCTTATCGTCCGTCTGCGGATATGATCAGATTTGCCCCCGCCGCTCTACTTCACCGAGTAGCCCTTACCCTCCAGACAGGCGCCCCTTGCCCTCAGGTACTCCTGCTGGCCCGCGCTCTGCTGGGCGGATGCCTGCTGCGTCTGGGCCTGCTGCTGCTGTGCTTGCTGCTGTTGCGCCATGGTTTGACGTCGGCTCGCTCCTCGCGCAGCGACTCCCGGTGGAGCATGCCTGAACATCGGACGCCGGACATGTGAAAATCCCCTCAGCGTTGGCGTACCTGGTACTCCTCCTTGAGATCCTTGTTGTATTTGACGACTTTGATTTCGCCGAGATAATTGCTGTAAAGAGGGTATCCTTTCTCCGCCCATGCAGCGAAGCCGCCATCGACAACGTACACGTTCTTGTAACCGTAGCGGTACAGGAAGGAACTAAAGTACGTTGCTCGATGCTTGGTCCGACAGAACACCCAAATCTCCGTATTCGCGTCCGGCCAGGTCGTTGGCACCATATAGGGATGGCCCGAGTCGATGTTGTTCGATCCAAGAAGGTGCCCA
>Ga0116148_1000826_pt1 | contig 36815 bp, 31 predicted proteins | sample AD_UKC055_MetaG_FD_89786 | JGI IMG/M metagenome (GOLD analysis project Ga0116148, IMG submission 89786) | Active sludge microbial communities of municipal wastewater-treating anaerobic digesters from USA - AD_UKC055_MetaG | ecosystem: Engineered > Bioreactor > Anaerobic > Digestate | place: USA...
TCATAATTTAAATTTTAATCAATTTAAATAAAATTTCCCTTCCAATAACCAATTAATATATTTTTTTTATATATAAAAAATCTTAAAACAAAAATAAAAAACAAAAAACTCGATAAAAATATTATTAAACTGCCGAGAGGGAATAATTCTAAAATAGCCAAAATAAATTCCTGCCAAAGCCCAAAAAATACACTCAAATCGCTTAACGCCGTAGAAACAAAATAAGAAACTCCCGAATTAGTTATCTGAGTTATAAACACCGCCCCTGAAATAAATATAGTCGCCAAAGAAAGAAAAGCGAGAAATAAAAATTCAAAAAATAATCTTTTGCCACGTTTTTCCCCTTCTTTTTTACGAATGTCTAAAATTATATTATCAAAAAGACCCGCTTTAGGAGAAGGAGGATTAAGACGAGAAAATAATTTTTCAAAATTGTCTTTCTCTATATTGTTCTCCATATTATTAATACGAGAGAAATGTTTATTTTGTTTCATTCTCTTTTATCAAAATTTCTCTTAATCTAGCAATTCCTCGCCAATGTCGAGTTTTTATGGTATTAATCGATTCGCCTAAAATATCAGCTATTTCCTGAAAAGTAAAATGATCATTATAATGAAGCCATAAAACTAAACGATACTTAAGAGAAAGACTATTTATGGTTTTTTCTAAAATATCAGCAATGTCTTTTCTTTCTAATAATTCATCCGGTAATGGCTTATCATCAGGAATGTTTTCCATAAAAAAATTATCACTATCATCATCATTTAATTCTGAAAATAAAATAAGTCGTTTTTTCTTAAGCCAGTCAAGACAAGTATTTTTAGCAATAGTAAAAATCCATGTTTTAAATTTTTTATTTTTGTTAAACTTTTTAAGATTACGCCAAACTTTAACAAAAACATCTTGGGTGATGTCTTCAGCCGCCTCCTGATTATTGCCTATAAATCGAAAACAAAAACTATAAATAGATTGAAGATATCTTTTTATCAAAACATCCAACGTTTTTTTCTCGCCTTTCAGATACTTTACAACTAGTTGTTCGTCGGAGTAATTTTCCATATTCGTTTTAATTATAAATCTTTTTCTAAGTATAAGAAGTTCTATCCCTTTTTGCAATAACAAAAATCCCGGTTTTCGGGATTTTTTAAATTAAAAAAGAGCATTGTCCTCTTTTAAAGAGTGGGCGCGGATGGAATCGAACCATCGACCTTTCCCTTATCAGAGGAACGTTCTACCACTGAACCACGCGCCCTAAATTAAAAACTTTACTTTTCGTCTAAGTAAAGTATATCAATTTTTTATTCTCTAAAATAGAGAGGGTAAGGACTTGTCGACTTCTAAAGAAGTGATCCACCGACAGCTTCCGCTACCGGTGCCTTGTTATGACTTCGTCCCTATCATCGGTCCTACCTTATTTCCACGAACGTAGATTTTCGGGTGTTACCGACTCTCTTGACGTGACAGGCGGTGAGTACAAGATTCGAGAACGTATTCACCGTATCATGGCTGATATACGGTTACTAGCGATTCCGGCTTCATGAGGTCGAGTTGCAGACCTCAATCCGAACTGGGGCCGGCTTTAATGGGATTAGCTCCGCCTTACGGCTTAGCGACCCTTTGTACCGGCCATTGTATCATGTGTGTCGCCCAGGACGTAAGAGCCGTGCTGATTTGACGTCATCCTCTCCTTCCTCCGGTTCACCACCGGCAGTCTCTTTAGATTTCTTCCGTTTTAAAGCGGAACAACTAAAGATAAGGGTTGCGCTCGTTATCCCACTTAAGGGTAAACCTCAAGGCACGAGCTGACGACAACCATGCAGCACCTGTGTTAGACTTTCCCGTGAAGGGACCGGCTATTATTTCTAACAGCTTCATCTAACATTTCAAGCCCTGGTAAGGTTCCTCGTTTATTATCGAATTAAACCACATGATCCACCGCTTGTGCGAATCCCCGTCTATTCCTTTGAGTTTTAGCCTTGCGGCCGTAGTTCCCAGGCGGGATGCTTAACGCGTTAGCTTTTTTTTGCGACACTGGAAGGGTCGACACTTCCAGTACCCAGCATCCATTGTTTAGGGCGTGGACTAAAAGGGTATCTAATCCTTGTCGCTCCCCACGCTTTCGTGTCTCAGCGTCAGAACCGTCCTAGCAAGCTGCCTTCGCTTTTGGTGTTCTTGCCGATATCAACACATTTTACCGCTCCACCGGCAATTCCGCTTGCCTCTTCCGGCCTCTAGTCTAATAGTTTCCCCAGCAATCCCTATGTTGAGCAAAGGGCTTTAACCGAGAACTTTTTAGACCGCCTACACACTCTTTACGCCCAGTAAATCCGGATAACGCTTGCCACCCTCGTCTTACCGCTGCTGCTGGCACGAGGTTAGCAGTGGCTTATTCCTAGAGTACCATCAACCTTGTGTAAACACAAGGCTTTTTCCTCTAGAAAAGAGTTTTACACCCCGAAGGGCTTCATCACTCACGCGGCGTCACTCCTTCAGCCTTTCGGCCATTGAGGAAGATTCTTAACTGCAGCCTCCCGTAGGAGATTGGGCAGTGTCTCAGTCCCAATGAGGCGGGCCGCGCTCTCACGCCCGCTACCCGTCATCGGCTTGGTAAGCCATTACCTTACCAACTACCTGATAGGACATAGGCCAATCACTAAGCGGATTGCTCCTTTACTCTAGCACTCTTACGAGGTTAGAGACCATTGGGTATTAGCTCCGCTTTCGCGAAGTTATGCCCATCTTAGTGGTATGTACCAATGTGTTACTCACCCGTTTGCCGCTATCCTCGCGCTCCGCGCAAGAAAATCTTGGATTCCAATATCTGAGTTCAAAACAAATTCCAAAATTTAAGACCAAAAACAAATTTAAAAAACTTGTTTAAGGTTATTTGAACTTAAAACTCTTGGATTTGTTTAGAACTTAAAATTTCTGATTTAAGATTTCCCAGTGCGAAGCGCAAGGACCGCTCGACTTGCATGCCTAAAATACGCCGCCAGCGTTCATCCTGAGCTAGGATCAAACTCTCTTAAAAAAAAGAGTGATCTATAATATAATTGAAGCCTTACCCTCTCTATTTTAGAGAATAAATAATTTTTAAAGAACAGTATGTTTTTCCCTCCATTTTTTAATTTTTTGATGATTACCAGATAATAAAACCTTAGGTGTTTTAATCTGAAATATTTTACTAAAACTATCATAAATTGTCAAGACAGAAGGCCGGGTATATTGTGGATATTCTTTGACAATTTCTGATTTATAATATTTATTTTTTAAACCCTTAACTTCCGTCATCTTCCGAGAAGAAAAAGTCTCTTCCCATAGCGACTCTTTTTTTATTACTCCGGGGATAAGCCGAGTTATAGCATCAACCATAACTATTGCTGGCAACTCTCCTCCAGTTAAAACATAAGGGCCGATAGATATTTCTTGGTCAATAAATTTTTTAACTCGTTCATCAACGCCTTCGTAATGCCCACAAATTAAAATAAGATGAGAAAGTCGGCTAAATGAGTTAGCCATTTTCTGATTAAATTGCTTACCTTTCGGCGATAAAAGCACTATTTTCGTGTCTTTATTAATATTTTTTAATCTTGATCCTTTTACTTCAAACTTAGTAAGTTTTTTTAAAGATTTATATATAGGCTCAGCTTTTAAAACCATTCCTGCTCCTCCACCATAAGGAGCATCATCTACTGTTTTGTGTTTATCATTAGTAAAATCTCTTAAATTATGAATTTTAATTTTTATTATTTTTTTATCTTGAGCCCGTTTTAAGATAGAATAGTTGAAATAAGGAGAAAAAATTTCTGGGAATATGGTAATAATATCAAATTTATAAGCCATATAGTCAGTAAATTTTATGACAAAAACTACAGCCCTAATGGCCGTAGTTTCTGTTTTAAATTTGAATGAATCCAATTTAGAGGTCTAAATCATCGCTTTTAGTTGAGGCACCTCTGCTTGGTCTAGAACTGCCCGCGGGTTCTTCAATCTTAAGATTGACCCGAGCATTGCTTTTAAGACCAACAATTCTTAAAAGTGTCCGAATCGCTCGAGCAGTAGAACCTTGACGGCCAATTATCTGCCCCATATCTTCCGGATTAACTTTGAGAGAGAGTAATACTCCCATCTCATCCACTTTGCGTTCAATTTTAACATCTTCCGGATGACCAACAAGCGCTTTAATCACGTACTCTAAGAATTCTTCATCTTTCACAGGTTTGGTAACCATAGTAATTCTTCTAACTTAATTCTTAAAACAAATCTAACTATATAACCGACCTTTAATCTTCTTTGAATAATAATATAGCAAGAATAAAAATTTTGTCAATATTTTGTGCTTGAAAAATTTTATCTCTAAAATATACGATTCTTGTTTTGGTTAATAAAAAACCATTTTCTGCCTTTTCTTACCTTAACTATGTTTTCATAAAAAGTACCAATATAAAAATAACCAAATTTTTCAGCCTATTTTTTTCTTAATTCTACTTTAAAAGGGTCTTTTTTGTTTGCATTCGGTCCGCAGAGTTGTTCGTTTTTATCGCCATATTCTTGCGGATCAAATTTTTTGTTCATACGTATCTCGTCAAATACATTATTTTTTATTTTCTTCCTTGAGTTCTCCTTCTTTTTTCTTGTGTACTTTAGTTACTTTCCTCTTTTTATCTCTTATAACTCCCTCTTTAATAAGCAAATTATGGACCGAACCAGTAGGTTGAGCTCCTTGAGAAATCCAATAGAGAATTCTCTCTTTTTTCAATCCTGCTTTTTTGGTTCGGGGATTATAAAACCCAAGATCTTCTAAAAAATCTCCCCAAGGGTCTTTATGTTTTTCTAAAACAATAAGACGAAAATGAGATTGTTTTTTCTTCCCTTTTCGGGAAAAACGGATAGACAACATAAAAATATATCAAAACTAAAATCTCAAAAATTTTTCGAAACTCCCGTTCTCACAAAATTTCAAAATTCAAAATTAAAAATTTTTTGATTTTGACATTTAATTTATATTCTACTCTATTTACTTCTAATGTCAATACCTTCTTTTTATTCCTCTCGTTTAATATTCGCCCCCAAGGCTTGTAATTTTTTTTCTATATTCTCATAGCCTCTATCAATAATTTCTCCCTGAGAAATAGTAGTTTCCCCCCGAGCGATTAAACCAGCAATAATTAAAGTAGCACCTGCCCTTAAATCTAAACTTCTAATATCAGTGCCATAAAGAGGAGTTGGACCGGTAATAATTGTGCGATGCGGGTCAGCCAAAATGGCATTCGCCCCCATTTTGATTAATTCATTAATATATCCCATTCTTCCTTCATATAACGGATCATGAATTAAGCTTGTTCCTTGGGCTTGAGTAGCTAATAAGCCAAAAAGCGCTTGTAAATCCGTGGGAAAACCCGGATAAGGCAAAGCTTGTAAATGAAATGGGTTTAATTTGTGAGTAGGATAAATATAAAGATGATTAGATTTTATTTTAAAAGAAACACCAATTTGACGAAGTTTTAAAAGAATAATATCTAAATGTTCTTCGATTACCGGATTTATGTCTACTTCTCCCTTAGTTAAAATAGCCGCTACGGCAAAAGTGCCGATCTCTATTTGATCGGGAATGTTTTTTTGTTTTGTCCCCTTTAAAGAATCGTTTCCTCTAATCATTAAATTATGAGTTCCTAAACCCTTAATCTTCACTCCCATTTTAATAAGCATTTTCCCTAAAATCTGAATATGCGGTTCGGCGGCAGCTAATTTTATAATTGATTCTCCTTTTATTCTTGAGGCAAGCATTAAAAGATTTTCTGTAGCGGTTACAGAAAATTCAGGTAAAACAACAGTCGCTTTTTTAATATTCTCCGCTTTAAAATGATATAAATGCCCCCTTTGTTTTATCTTCACCCCAAAAGATTCAAATCCTAATAAATGAGTATCAATAGGCCGGCTGCCGATGATGCAACCTCCCGGTTCAGGCAGTTCGATTTCACCAAAACGACTTATTAATGGGCCAATTAAAAGAATGGAAGAACGCATTTCTCTAATCAGATTCTGGTTAATTTTTGAAGGGTTAATTTTCCGACAACAAATTCTTAATTTATGGGGGCCCAAAAAAGAAACTTCTGCTCCCATGCTTTGAAGGATTTCTATCATTTTCAGGACGTCAGCAATACGCGGAATATTATCTAAAAAACAGGGTTCTTTAGTTAAAAGAGTGGCAGCTAAAAGAGGAGTAGCCGCATTTTTTGCTCCACTGATTTTAACCTGACCTCTTAATTTAACTGGGCCTTGAATAATAAATTTAGACATTACAATAAAAAATAAAATATAAAAACATAAAAGCAATCAATTTTTATGAAACGACCGAATAAATCTTTAAAATATCTCCCGGCTTAATCTCAAAATTAGTTTTAATTTTAATCCCGCACTCATCTCCCGCGGAAACTTTTCCCACTTCTATTTTATTAACCTGAAGTTCTAAAATTTCACCCTCGGCTAAAGGCTCTTCTCCTCTAAAAATTCTGCCGATAGCTCCTTTTCTTATATACCCGGAAATTACTTTCCCTCCAACAATTCGTTCGGTTCGAGAAGAAGAAAAACATGCTTTTATCTCTAATTCTCCAATCTCTTTTTCAATTACTTCTCCAGAAAGTTGTCGTTCTATTTCTTTCTTTATATCTTCTATCAAATCATAAATAATTTTATAAAAGCTAATTTTAACAGCTCTTTCTCGAGCTAATGACAAAATATTAGAGGGGATTTTAACATTAAAACTAATAATCCAACTATGTGTAGCACCAGCTAAAATAATGTCTGATTCAGTCACCTGCCCCACCTCTTTTTTTAAAATTTGAATTTTAATATTATTTTTGGCTAAACCTACAATAGCGGAAACAACAGCTTCAAGTGTGCCAAAAGTGTCAGCTCTTAAAATAAAAGAAATGTTTTTTCTTTTATTATTTTCAATAGATTGAAAGATATTCTCTTCTTCTTCCTGTTGATTTTCTATTTCTTTAATTTTTTCTTTTAATAAATCGCGATTATTTTCTACGGTTAAAATTTCACCTACTTTGGGCAATGCTTTAAAGTTAAAAATTTGAATAGGGGTGGAAGGACCGGCTGAATCTACTTTTTTCCCTTGCCAATCTTTTAATATCTTAGCTTGACCGTAAGTTTTAGACAAAATTATATTGTCAAAAGTTTTAAGAGTCCCATTAAAAATAATAGCTGTAGCCACTGGCCCAAAACCCGCATCTTGATGAGATTCAATAATCGTCCCTATTACCATACCTTCGGGGTTAGCTAATAATTTTTCTTCTTCTGTCTCGGCAACGAGTAAAATTAAATCTAAAAGTTCGGGTATTCCTTTTTTCTTTTTAGCTGAAATTTCAACACAAATAACATTGCCTCCAAATTCTTCGGGTATCAAATTAAGCTCAATTAACTGATTTTTAACTTTTTTCGCATCAGCTGTTGGCAAATCCATTTTATTTATTGCCACAATAAAAGGCAATTCTTCTTCTTGAATAATTCTAATGGCTTCTTGGGTTTGCGGTTGTATACCATCGTCAGCAGCAATAACTAAAATAGCCATATCAGCCACATGCCCACCAGCTAAACGCATATTCTCAAAAGCAACATGACCTGGAGTATCAATAAAAGTAATTAACTTTTCTTTTCTTTTTATTTGATAAGCGCCAATGTGCTGTGTAATGCCGCCGGATTCTTTTTGCATAAAATCAATCTCATAAATAGCCGATAAAAGGGCTGTTTTCCCGTGATCAACATGCCCCATAATAACTACTACTGGCGGACGAGGAATCAATTTATCTTTTGGTTCATTCTTTATAATTTCTTTTATTTCTTTTTTAAAATAAATTTTTTCTTTTTTCCTTTCTTCTTCCGCTTCTTTAACTTTAAACCCCAATTCTTCGGCAATAATAGCCGCTATTTCAAAAGGAAGATTTTCATTTAAAGAAGCGGTAATTCCGTTTTTTAGTAAACAAGAGAGAACGGTTCTTAAAGGCAAATTAAGTCTATTGGCTAATTCAAAAACTTGAATTTTGGGAGGCAAATAAACTACTCTTTCTTCTTGTTTTAGCGGAGATTTAATTTCAGTTATTCGTTCCACCTTCTCTTTCAACTCCATTTGTTTTTTTTCTTGCTGGCGAACACGTTTAAAGGCCTCTATAACTTTAATTGCTTGTTCATCAGGAATCTGTATGGCTCTTTCTCCAATAGAAAAACCAAGCTCAGGTAATCTTTCTTTGAGCTCTTTTGGAGTGATTTTAAGTTGGCGAGCTAATTCTGTAATATTCATAAATGTATAATACTAATAATTTCAAAAATTTTTTAGTTTTTTGTTATTTTTTTAAAAAACCCCTTCGTTTTCATTTTTTTCTTGTTCCCCTTCTTGGTTTTCCGTCCCTTCTTGCTCTTGTTGATTTTTTAATTCCTCTGATATTTTTGGCTCTGCACCCACTAACCAAACCTCAGGCCAAGGGACATAATAACTATACCAAGTTTCTTCTCTTTCTATGCCATTTTTAAAAATAACTTTTCTCTTAAAATGCGCTTTAGCCCCATTGTGAGCTGATTCCAGCTTCTTCTTTTGGCCAGGGAGTAAATCTGTAGTTTCAATATATTTGGCAGGACCAGGCGGTGTTATATCCTCTAAAACTGGCGGAGTTATTATTACCTTTCTCCCGTCCGAAGTGCCGTAAAATTCAAAGATAAGATTATCCCCTTCTATTTTTGTTTGCAGGAGCAAAAAAGAATCCGTATCATTGATAAATCGCAAATCTGGATGGGGTTGATAAATAGTGGCATCCATACCCGCTGGTTCATAATAAACTACACGATAAGAATGCGGAACTCTTTCGGTGATAGGAAGCCCGGCGTTTAAGGCTAAGCGAAAAGCAGTTGTTCCTAGTTGGCAAAGCCCACCGCCAAATTCAGGAACAGTCCTGTCTCCCTTGATAACTAATTCTGGTAAAAAACCTGCCTTATCAGAAACCTCTCCTATGGCTTCTACTAAAGAAAATTCTTCGTCAGGAGCAATCAAAATGCCTTGAATTTTTTCCGCTCCAACTTTTATATTATGTCGTCTATTTATGGGACTGCCGGCGAAATTTGATTCTCCTCTTGCCACAAGCTCTTTAATCCCCAAATTATTAATATCACTAATATTATAAGAGGGAGGAACTTCTTTTAAATCTATTTGGCAAAATTCCCGCGAAGAATCAAAAATATCTTCATTTAATAAAAAATATGCTTTTTCTAAATCAATCTCTTTCCCTTTTTGCGCTAATTTAAATTCTACTACTCTCCCGTTATCAACGACAAAACGAGCGTTAGATGGTGCTTGATTAACTTGTTCGGCTATTTTTCCTAGAAAAGAAATCACTTTTTCTTTGTTCAAACGCAATTTTATCTCTTCGTCTTCTTTGTAAAATTCTATCCATTTTAACCACTCTTCTAAATTTAATTCATAATTATTTTCTTCGATTTTTATAAAAAAATTCGGCCGAGCAGAGATTAAAGAAGATATCTCTTCTGCCAACTCTTCAGCTTCTTCTTTTTTTATTATAGGAACAATTGTTTGATTTTTAATTTCAACTAATTCGTTTTTTAATTTTTTAATATTATTTTCGAAGTCCTGAACAGCTTCTTTATAATTTAAGACAAAACCTACAGATTCGGGGATTATCTTAATTTGCCCGTTTTCATAAGAGAAAGCTGCTTCTTGAGGTGGCGTTTCTAAATCGGAAAAACGATATTTTAATTCTTCTTCTAACCCGTAATCCAAGAAAAAAACCGGCTCTATTTTATCTATTTTTTTGAATCGAGTAAATGAAGTTTTATAATTTTCCCAAAATTTTTCACTACGACCAGCTTTATACACCTTCTCCACTGTTGCCTTTAAATCAAAAGAAAAAAGAGGGCGGCTTAAACTTGGATCAAGAGAAGAAGTAAGAAAAAATGGCAAATTTATTGTTCTTGTTTCTTTGGCTGTTTCTGTTTTAAAAACAAAATCATTTTGGCTAAATTCAGAAAAAATTTTATTAATTTTTTCTGGGATATTTTCTTTTTTTATGTTAGCTAAAGAAATTGACCCCAAATAAACCCCGGGGAAAACGCGATTTTTATAATATAGCCAAAATGCCGTCGGCCAAATAATAAAACAAATAATAATTATTAATAAAACACAAATCTTTATTTTTCTCCTCATAAAAATTTATTCTTCGACTTTAACTCCTCGCGATAGTTCTCCTGCTTTAGGTAAAATAATAGTTAAAACTCCATTTTTTAAATCAGCTTCAACTTTATCTGGTTTAACCGGAGAAGGCAAAACTAAAGTACGAGAAAACTTTCCCCAAAAACACTCTTGAATATGGCAAATTGAATCTTTAGGAATTTGCTTTTTTCTTTCTCCTCTAATAATAATTAGATCGGGTTCTACAGTAATATCAATATCTTCCGGCTTTATCCCAGCAATAGTAGAGAGAATAATTAAATTATCTTCTTTTTCATAAATATCCACAATTAATTGTCCAGAAGAACCCTCTGTCATCCATTCCCCCTTTTCTTCTTTTGGAGAAGAAATTCGAGGAACTTTTTTGGGTCGATTTTTTTTAAGATGAGGATGAGGACTAATTGTTTCCAAAGAATAATTAACCTCTTCCCCTTCAAGATTAAGAATTTTTGGAGGAACTTTTAAAAATTTTTCTAAAGGCATAATAAAAAGTCAAAACGTAAAAATCAAAATGTAAAATAATAAAAATAAATTAAATTTTATGTTTCAAATTCTCTATTCTATTCAAAATCATACTTGTTGCCTGCCTGTTGGTAGACAAAAACTGTCCCTTTTTAAAAAATCTCTCTTTTGGTAAAAAAAGTGTCAAATTTGATTTTTTGAGAAGATAACCCTTTATTGATGCGGGTTTGCGGCGGTCGGGAAAAGGGGACTGTCCCCTTTTTACTTTCGATAGTAAGCAGCCGCTTTTTCCGGAGCTACAGAATTTATGACTATTCCTGACCCTAATTCTACTCCTCCCCAAACTGCTTCTCGCGGTTGTATTTTAATATAAAAATGTTGATTAGTGTCTCTAATTAACTGATGAAGAAAAAAATTATAAGAAAATCCTAATCTAAAAACTTTTTTTAAAATATTCTTCAAAATTTTAGCCATTGAATTTATTTCTGTTTTTTTAAGATATAAAACATTATCAATATGCCGTCGCGGAAAAATCCAAGCTTCATAATGATATTTTGAGGCATAGGGAGCAAAGGCAACTGTATATTTATCTGAAGCAATTTTTCTTTGGCTTTTTTCCTCTTGACGCAAAATTTGACAATATGGACAAACTCCTTGCTCTTTCAAAAATTTATGAGACAAATTTGATTCTTCAAGAATATCCGGCGGTAAAATATTAGTAGCAAAAATTTGCATATGGCTATGAGCGATAGAAGCGCCTGCTTTCCCGCCCTGATTTTTAAAAATCAAAATATATTCTATATCTTTAATTTTAGAAAGCGTTTTAGTGCGTTCTTGCCAAACACTAAAAAGCAATTCAATTTGCCTTAAAGACAATTCTGAAAGTTCTTTTCCGTGCTCAGGGGTTTCAATAATAACCTCGTGCTCGCCATAAGCCCGGGGATTATTAAGCTCAACTGCCGGAAATTTGTTTTTAATAACCATTACTTTCCAATTTTTTTTAGGCCCGTAAGATTTAACAATTAGATTTTTTTCAATTCCATCAACGCAAAAAGGACATTTTTTTTGTTCTTGGGAATTATTCTCAATCTTCATCAAGCGAGGCCTTTTTTTCCTCCCCGGTGTAATAATGACATAATTCGGCAAAAAATAATCTTTTCTAATTTCTGATAACATAAAAAGATATAAATTCTAAAAATAGAATAGCGCTACCGGGAATCGAACCCGGATTGTCAGATTGAAAATCTGATGTCCTAACCATTAGACGATAGCGCCATTAAGGAGTTTTCTTTTTTAAAACAGCCGTATAAACCCCTCCCTTGAAATTTTTATCGTAAACAACTATTTCTGATATAGGATTTCCCTGAATATTAAAAAGCCGAACTCTAGGTTCCATTCCTTTTCTTGGCCCGGTGATTATTTCCGCTTGACCATCACTATTAAAATCACGGCTAGCTATTTCTACTCCTCCATAAAAATCAGGCAAATAAGCTAAAAATTGAAGACCAAGAGTTAAAAACTCGCTGTCAAAAACTCGCACATAAGGAGAAGCGTTTTTACTAATGCTTACAATAATTTCGTCTTTTCCATCACCAAAAACATTGGCGCTAGAAACATTAATTCCTCCTTTAAATTCTTTATTAAAGGCAAAAAAATGAAAAAGAAGATTTCCTTCTCCATTAAAAACTCTAACATGTGGACCTCCTCCTTCTCCAGCGCCGGTGATAATTTCATCTAATCCATCGCCATTAACATCTCCTACCGTTACGTTAACCCCTCCCTTGAAATTTTTATCGTAAGCGAGAAATTTTCTTTTTTCTTTCCCCAAACAATCATAAACAAAAACATAAGGAGGTCCGTTTGGACCTAATCCCACAATAATTTCATCTAATCCATCGCCATCTACATCTCCACTAGCTATATTTAATCCTCCCCAAAAATTTTTTATATCAACAAAAAAGTGAGGATGGGCATTCCCATAAATATCAAAAACTCGAATATGGGGACCACCTCCCTTGCCCGCAGCAGTAATAATTTCTTCTTCTCCATCGCCATTAACATCTCCCACTGCTACGTCAACCCCTCCCTTGAAATTTTTATCATAAGCGAAAAAACTGCTAATCGGTTCTTTGGTAGACAAATCAAAAACTCTGACATGCGGACCCCCTCCTTGTCCAGCGCCAGTAACTAAATAAAAAGAAGATTCTTTCTCTTTAATAACCGTACGCGTATAAACAATGGCTTTCCCCGCATTTAATCGCCCTTTCCCTAATTGACCAGCAAAATTTGGATTTAAAATATCAATATTATCTGTTGATTCTAAAAGAATATTTATTACCTCTTCTGGCTTTAGCAAAGGATTCTGTGAAAGAACTAAAGCAGCTGCTGAAGCAACTAATGGCGTAGCTAAAGATGTGCCTGACCAATATCCTCCATAATAAGATTGAAATTCTGAATTGCCCCCATCATAAAATAAAGTACCAAAAAATCCTGTTCCCGGAGCAGAAATATCAACTCCATTATAACCATAATTAGAAAAATCCGCCCGTTTATCCCATCTATCAGTCGCTCCCACTCCTATAATAAAATTTGCATCTTTTCCCACATCATAACAAATTGGATAGACAGGATTTAAATTAAGATTATAAGAAGAAGCATCGCTTCTCTCGTTCCCTGAAGCAGCTACAATAATCACTCCTTGTTTATAGGCCTCTTCCAGCGCTTCTTCTAAAAAACGACTTTTATTCGGACCGACAAAACTTAAATTAATAATCTTCGCTCCTTTCTCTAAAGCATAATATAAAGCTCGAATAACATCTCCCACTTTACCATTCCCCTGACTATCTAAAGCCCTTAAAGCCATAATTTTAATTTTGGGGGAAAGCCCAATAATTCCTTCATTATTATTACTTTCAGCGGCAATAATCCCTGCAATTAAAGTTCCATGATGGACAGCTGTTTTATTGTATCCTTCATTAAGTTTCGGCCGGGGATCAGGACTTTCACTTAAAAAATCCCATCCATCTATATCATCAATATAGCCGTTGCCGTCATTATCTAAACCATCTTTTTTTTCTTCTTGATTATGCCAAATATTTGCTTTTAAATCTGGATGGTTAATGTCTACACCAGTATCTAAAACAGCTACTGCAATCTCGTTTAAACCAAAACCTCCTACTTCCCAAGCAGTAGCAGCATCTATTTTTTCTAAATACCATTGTTCAGAATAAAAAGGATCTTGTGGGGTATAAATTGATTCAATATGAAAAAGATAATTAGGTTCAACCCAGTCGACTTCCGGCATTTGGCTAATAAGTTTTTCCCTTTCTTCTACTTCGCCGTAAGCAGGGACTTCATAAATTTTAGACGAACTTTTTAGCCTAATAAGCAAACTATCATCGGTAAAATTCTCTTTTTCAGCCAAAACAACCGGTTTTTTTGTTATAAATAAATTAATCGGCAATAATAAAAAAATCAGAATAAAAGTAAAATAAAATTTTGCTTTTTCTTTCATTCTATTTTTTATTTTCATTAACTAAAGGGACAAAAATAAAGCCGGGAAAACTTTTTTTAAGAAAATAATTTTGACTAATTTTCCTTATTAAAGCAATTTCTTGATTTTCAATGCCCAAGGGAATAACCATTTTGCCTTTTATAGCTAATTGCTCGCTTAAAGCTAAAGGAACTTTAGCCGCTGCTGCTCCTACATAAATACAATTAAAAGGAGCAAATTCCGGCAACCCTTTAATTCCGTCGCCTAAAATGAATTCTATCCTGCCATTGTTAATAAAACCATATTTTGAGGCATTGCTTTCTCCAAATTCTTTCAATTCCGGAATCCTTTCTATAGCAAAAACCTTGCCTGTTTTACCAACAATTTCTGCTAATAAGGCGCTTACCCAGCCCGAGCCGGAACCAATATCTAAAACTTTATCCCCTTCTTTTGGTTCTAACAACTCTAACATAAAAGCCACGGTTAATGGCTGAGAAATCGTTTGCCCATAACCAATAGAAAGAGGTTCGTTAACTTCTGCTTTTTTTTTAGCTGAAGGCGGAACAAAATCCTCGCGTTTAATTTTTCGAAAAGCTTTAATAATTGACGGTGTCTTTAAATAATTAGATTGTATTAATTGGTCAACTAAATCCATAATAAAAAAATAAAAATTAAAATTCTAAATTCTAATTAGACTAAAGTGATTGAAGCCACCTTATCCCCTGAATTTAATCTAATAAGCCGTACTCCTTGGGTTTGCCGATTCATTGTGGGAATATTTTTAAGATTCACTCTGATAACTTGCCCTAATTCAGATATTATCAGAAGATCCCCTTTAATAAAATTTTCTAATTCTTTAGGAATAGTTATAGCTCCAATTAATGGTCCTGTTTTTTGACTAATTTTAGCTGTACTAATTCCCCTTCCCCCCCTTCTTTGCGCTCGATATCGAGAGAGCAAGGTCATTTTACCATATCCATTTTGGCTGATTACCAAAAGCATATTTTTTTTATCATCAATAATATCAAGACCAACCACCTCTGCGTTCTCTGAAATTTTTATTCCTTTAATACCGCGAGAGTTTCTTCCCATAGAACGTAACTCTTTTTCTTTGAAACGGATTGTTTTCCCCAAGGAAGAGGTCAAAATAACTTCATTACCCGAAACAACTGGTTTAACCCATTTTAAATAATCATTTTTTTCAAGTTTTATAGCGATTATGCCTGAACTTCGGATATTTTTAAAAGCAGCAAAGGAATTTTTTTTTACAAAACCTTTGGCTGTAGCCATAATCAATGCCCTATTTTCTATTTCTTTAGAATTAAAAGCGCAAATAGCTGATATTTTTTCCTGTGGGGAAATTTCTAAGAAATTAACTATTGCCCGCCCCTTGGAAGCTCTCTTCGCTTCCGGCACATTACAAACTCTCATTTGGTAGACTTTTCCCGTATTAGTAAAACATAATAAATAACTATCCAAAGTGGTAAAAATTAAATGCTCTACTTTATCCTCTTCCCCCATAGATAAACCGCTAATCCCTTTGCCTCCTCTTTTTTGATAATGAAAACTTTCTGGCGGCATTCTTTTAATATAACCATCTTGAGTGGTGATAATAATTACCGGATCATCTCCGACAATATCTTCTTCTTTTATTTCTTTCAATCCTGCTTTAATAATTTCTGTGCGGCGAGGATCGCCGTATTTTTCTTTAAGTTCTTTCAATTCTTTTTTTATTATTTCTTTTATTTCTTGTTCATTAGACAAAATTTTTTCTATTTCTTCTTTTAATTTTTTCTTCTCCTCCAATTCCTTCGTTAAATTGTCTTTTTCTAAATTAACTAACTGCCGAAGCTTCATCTCTAAAATGGCTTGCGCTTGAATTAAAGAAAAATTAAATCTTTTCCTTAATTTTTCTTCAGCTATTTTAGAATCTTGTGAATTTTTTATTATTTTTACCACCTCATCAATATTAATTATTGCCTTAATGAATCCTTCTAAAATATGTATTCTCTCTTTTGTTTTTTCTAAATCAAATTCATAACGCCGTTTAATAACTAATTGCCGATGCTTTAAATATTCTTCTAAAATTTCTTTTAGATTAAAAAGCTTTGGCTGAATACCATCACCCAAAGCCACCATATTAAAATAAAATTTTGTTTCAAGAGAAGTTGTTTTAAATAAATAATTTAAAATGCGAGAAGGAGAAAATCCCTTTTTTATTTCAATAACTATTTTTAATGTCCCCCTTGCTGATTCATCTCGGGCATTTTTTATTCCTTCAATTTTTTTATCGCGGATAAGCTCAGCAATTTTTGAAAAAAGCTCACTCTTACTAACTTGCCAAGGCAGTTCTTTAATTTCAATTTGAGAATGCCCAGAATGAGTTTCTATAATTTCTGTTTTAGCTCTTACGGTAATGCCTCCTTTACCATGCTCATAGGCCTCTTTTATATCTTTTTGATTAAAAATAATCCCGCCCGTAGGAAAATCTGGCCCGGGAATAAAATTAAGAAGGTCGTTTACTTCTGCTTCCGGATGATCTAATAAATAAGAAAGAGCTGAACAAACTTCGTTTAAATTATGAGTGGGAATATTGGTAGCCATGCCTACGGCAATGCCCATTGATCCGTTAACTAAAAGATTAGGAAGTTTTGCTGGCAGGAGAAGAGGTTCTTTAGTTGTTCCATCATAATTTGGGCCGAAAGGAATAACATTTTTTTCTAAATCTGAAAGCATTTCTGAGGCGATAGGCGACAAACGACATTCTGTATATCTATGCGCAGCTGGCGCGTCCTCATTTGATCCAAAGTTGCCCTGGCCGTCAATTAGAGGATAACGCAAACTAAAATCTTGAGTCATGCGACATAGGGCATCATAAATAGCCGTATCTCCATGAGGGTGAAATTTTCCTAATGTTTGGCCAATAACATTAGATGATTTTTTATATTTCGCTTTATGGTTTAATCCCATTTTATACATCGCATAAAGAATACGGCGGTGGACCGGCTTTAATCCATCTCTAACATCAGGTAAAGCTCGAGAAATAATTACGCTCATGGCATAATCAAGATAAGAAGATTCCACTTCTTCTCTTAAAGGCGTTAATTTTAGTGATTGATTTTTTTTGTTTTGAATTGCCATATTATAATAATAACAATTTTTTTTTAATTTTCAATGCTTTTTGATTCTTCAATAATTTTTTCTTTTAATATGTCTATAGCCGTAGAAGTTGGAGAGGAGATTAAAGACAAATCCAATGTTTTTTTAAGTTCACTTTCTAATTGCTTTTGTGTTTTTTTAGTTTCATCTAACCATTTTTTAAATTCTGAGCCCATTATATTTAAATTAGACGATGTTTCTCGTGGAGCGAAAACAATGTCTTTAAGATAAAAAAGCCAAATAACAAAAATTATAATTACTGAAATTATAGTTAAAACCCAAACAAATTGTTTTTTATTTAATAGCATAGTTTATCTAATATTAAATTATAATAAAAAAATAAGGGGCGATTTTTCCGCCCCTATTTTCTTTATAAATCCAAATCGAGTTCAGAGGGAATCTGAAATCTACTTTTAACTGGCCTGTCCAATTTCAAAGTGAATTGCCATGTCTTCCCTTTTTCTGGATGGACTCCAAAAAACAACTGCATAGGGGGCCCACCCAGCCCTTTCCCCAGCGAATATTCATTAGGGCCAATAACACTCCCATTAATGATAATATTCTCTGAAAGCAGGGTAGAAGACTCATGAAAATGCCCCATTACTGTATAATCCGCCAAATATTTGGCAGACTTAAAAATTTCTTCCGCTGAAATTTCGCTTTTCGCTTGTTTCCCATTCTGGATTTTTCTTAATTCTGATCTAAATTTAGCCCCCTCAATGGATTCCAGTCTGTACATAGCTCTGGTGATGCCATAATATGGCATCACCCCTCCCATTTTTATTTCGTCTCCATGTAATAGAGCAAAATTATACCCTTTAATGTTGACGAAATCAATGAAGGATTTTAGAGGGATTACTTCCACGTTTTTTTGGTTTTGGAGTAGGGTTTTCAGGAACAGACCGGTTACGTAGTCCCAGCCGACCCACTTTTCTTTTGAATAAACTTCTTTCTGCAACCGTGGGTGATTCCCCGAGAGGACGCGAACGTGCACCACAGGAAATACTTGCGCAAATGACTGTATCATTTGCGCTAAAACAAGTGCTAACACATAACTTTGTTCCACTATCGGCAATTCAGCCGTGCGGAACAAATCCGGGTGGATGTACCCGCTTACCCAGTCTCCCAAACCAAGTACCCATAATTCATCGAAAATATAAGCTTCAGACAGAATACGATAGCTAATATCTATCACCCTATCCTGGATGGTCTGGAGTCTATCCAGAGCTATGCCCACTCCGTATCCTCCTAAGCCCTGGGTTTCCTCGGCACTCACCTTTTCGGCGAAATGAATATCCGAAATTGGTAAGACTGCCGATTCATGAATTTTTTTTATGCTCCGGAGACTTACTACTTCTGTTTTTACTGGAGATAAGGCAGCTATATTCTGAATTTGCTTTTTGATCAATTCTTCAAAGGCCGACTCCTTTAAAAGAGTCTTGTACCTTTTTTCAGTTTGTTTCTGCTCTGTTTTTGCTCTAATCAATTCTTTTTCCAGTTGCAATATTCGCAACGTTTCAGCCTCTTTCGCAGTTCTGTTTTTTTTCTCTTTTTCAAAAATATCTAGCCAATTTGTGTACCTCTTTAAAGCTTTTTCTACAGAAAAAGAGCTTCTATCCTTAAACTGTTCTTGACTTTGAATTTTAGCTACTAGCTCCGAAATTTTTACCGGCCCTTCTTCTTGGATAATTTTATCTACTAAGCCTTGCAGGATTTTCTTTTCCTCCTGCGTCCAATACTTTTTTTTCATTTTAACCTCCTTTTTTTTATTAAAATGTAAAGAAGTTATTTAATTTATTTTTTAATATTATCTTTTTTGCTCTTTTTGTCAAGTAATTTATAGGCGTCATTCTTTGTTTTAATTTCGCCTCTAAGTTGAGCTTCGCGAACCAATTCTTTTAATTGACCTATTTTAGGCCCAGAAGGCAAGTTGTATTTTTTCATAATTTCATCTCCGGAAATAAGTAAGGAGGGCAATTCTTTTTTGTTTCGGCTCAAAGATTGAAGGCCCTTAATTCTTTGAAGCATTTCATAAAAATCGGAAAAATTTTGTTTTCCTTTTTGCGGGACAGTGGAAAGGATGTCAATAAAAGAAAGTTTTAGCAAATCCGTTCCTGAGTAATAAGAATTAAAAAAATATTTTTCAATCGTTCTCTGCCTCATCTTTGAAATATCCCCTTGGACTAAAAGCATATGATGAGAAATTAACCAAACTACTTTCTTGGGTTCAAAAGATAAGTTAGGAAAACCATAAAGCTTAAGCCTATTTAAAATTTTCTCGGCTATCTTTCCTCCTTCCGTATCATGTTCATTAAAACGAATTCTATCGGTTAAAGGAGGAGTTTGAATAGTATAGGGTTTGCCAATATCATGCAGAAGAACAGCTAAAATTAATTCTGGGCTTAGAGAGGGATCTTTAAATTGCTTCTTAAAAGCGGAAGAATTAAGATTAAAAAGACAAAGACGTGTATGAATCCAAACATCTCCTTCGGAATGCCAATTATCCGGCTGAGGGCATCCTTTCATTTTTAAGATTTCCGGCATTATTTCTTTAAAAGCGCCGCTCTCCCCATATAAATCAAAAGCCCTTAAAGGATTAGCTATAAAACTTTTCAAAAATTCTTGGCCAATGATTTCCCAAGGAACAATGCGTTCTTCAATAATTGAAGGAGTGGCTAAAGAGTTATTTTTTTCCAAAACCGCTTCTCTCCTTATATCGCTAAGATGCTTTATTTGTTTTTTTATCGCTTCGAAAGTATTTATTTCTATTTCAAAATTAAGTTGACAGGCAAGACGAATTGCTCTAAGCATTCGAGAATAATCCTCTTTGAATCTTTTTTGGGGGTTGCCTACCGCTTTAATAATTTTATTTTTAATATCATCTTTCCCTTTAAATGGATCTATTAAATCTTTTAAAAAGTCCTTTTTTAAACCAGCCCTCTTTTTTTCAAATTTAATAGGGAAAGCAATAGCATTAATAGTAAAATCTCTTCTTCCCAAATCTTCTTCAATAGGGAGATAAGGGTCTCCTTCTACGGCAAAATCCCTATAAGCACCGGTGCCCAAAGCGTATTCTTTACGGGGTAAAGCTATATCAACAGGACTATTTCCTTCTAACCCTTGAGGAGCAAATTTAAAAACGCTAAAATTTTTACCTACTAAATTAACTTTACCGAATTTTTCTAAAATTTTCTCTAAATCCTCAATCTCAATTCCGCTAATAATAAAATCAAGGTCATTAGTCGGACGGTTTAAAATAAAATCTCTGACTGCTCCACCAACTAAATAAATTCGGCTTTGAGGATATTCACTAGTAATAAATTTAAATGTTTGAATAAGCGGCTGATTTTTCTCCTGCCAATTAGTAAGAAAAAATTTATCTTTTTCTTCGTCTTTAATTTTTGATTGCTTTAAAATATTTTTCATCTTATCTCTATTATACTTTAATTGATAAATTCGTCAAAAAAATAATTGACTTTTTTCAAAATTAAAGATATACTAATGTAAATTATAAAAATTTTGATAAAAAGATCTATCTAATAAAATTTTAACCGTGCCGAGCCGAGATAGCTCAGTCGGTAGAGCATCCGCATGGTAAGCGGAAGATCGCGGGTTCGATTCCCGCTCTCGGCTTTTTGGGGTGTGTAGTCCCGTAAGGGGCGGGAACGGTCTGTAAAACCGCTGCCTTTTTGGCCCTGGGGGTTCGAATCCCTCCACACCCATATTTGCCTAGGTAGCTCAACGGTAGAGCAATGGTTTTGTAAACCATAGGTTGGGGGTTCAAATCCTCTCCTAGGCTCTTTTAAAAAATCAAAATTTTTGAATTTTAATTTTTGTTATGTCTCAAGAAAATTTAGTAAAATTAGAGTGCAGCGAGTGCCATCACATCAATTATCACACTGCTAAAAACAAAAAAACAATAAAAAAAAGATTGGAGCTTAAAAAATTCTGTAAATGGTGTAAAAAACACACTCTGCATAAAGAAACAAAATAATTTATCCGGGTCTGTGGTTAAGTGGCATAATAATGGACTCCAAATCCATTGTCGGGGGTTCGATTCCTCCCAGACCCGTTTTTTTATTTTACCACTATAAATATTAGGCCCGATAGCCAAGTAGTAAGGCGTCGATCTGCAAAATCGATATACGCGGGTGCAATTCCCGCTCGGGCCTTTCTTAACTCTCGAAATTTTAGAACTCGAAAAACAAAGTATCAACGTCTTAACAACGCAATTAATTTTATTTATGCCTATTTCCAATCGCCAATTTTTAAAACCCGCTCCTAATTTTATCATTATTGACAGCTCAGCAGTTCTTCATCGAGCATGGCACGCCTTGCCAAAATTAACTGACACCAACCATAAACCAATTAATGCTCTTTATGGTTTTACGGTCGTCCTTCTAAAATTGCTACGCGAATATCAGCCAGATTATTTAGCTTGCGCTTTTGACACTGCTGCGCCAACCTTTCGCCATAAATTATTTAAAGAATATAAAGCTACGCGTATCCCCCAACCTCAAGAATTTTATGATCAAATTCCCCGGGCAAAAGAATTATTAAAAAATTTAAACATAAAAATTTACGAAAAAGAAGGTCTTGAAGCCGATGATTTTATCGCTCAATTAAAAGAAAGTGCTCCTTCTTTTTTTAAAATAATCGTCAGCGGAGATATGGATGTTTTCCAATTGATTGATGCTGAAACTTGTGTTTATTTTTTACGGCAAGGAATTAAAAAAATCCAAATTTATAAAGAAGAAGAAATTAAAAAACGTTTTGAACTTTCCCCTCAACAGCTTGTTGATTATAAAGCGTTGAGAGGAGATCCTTCTGATAATATCCCCGGCGTTCCGGGGATTGGCGATAAAACAGCCAAAGAGTTGTTAAAAAAATTTGGTACATTGGAAAATATTTACGAGCACCTTAAATTGCCTCCCACTTCTTGGCAAATTAAAAAAACATTAGGAGAAAATCTTTTATCTCATTACTCCGAAGCTTGTTTGGCTAAAAAATTATCTATTTTAAAAAGAAATTCGGAAATCTCTATAAATTTAAAAGATTGTGTTCTTACTATGCCTGACATCTCCTATATTAAAGAATATTTTGAAAAACTTGGTTTCAAAAGCTTAATTCCGAAAATAGACGAATCCTTACTTGTCAAAAAACAAAAAAAATTACTATAGAAAAATTTTGACTTTTTATTATGGTTATTTTTCTCTACGGAGCGGATACCTTCCGTTCTCAAAAAAAATTACAAGAAATTAAAAAAAAATTTTTAGAAAAAAAATCAATTAAAAATATAAATTTAGAAACCTATGAAGCAAAAGAATTAGATAGAAATCATTTACATTCTATTCTTTTTACTCAAGGATTTGGCAAGCAAGTAGACAAAAAACGACTAATTGTTTTAAAGGGACTTTTTGAAAATAGCATAAATCCCGATTTTTATTTTGATTTATCGCAATTTATTAAAGAAGATAATCAAAATATTTTAATTATCTATGAGAAAGAAATCTCCCCTAAGGCGCTAAATGCTGCGGCTAAAAAATTATATCTTCTTCTGCTTAAAAAAGCCACTTGTCAAAAATTTGATTTATTAAAAGAGCAAGAGATAAAAAAATTTATTGAAGAAGAGCTTAGAAAAAATAATATAACCATTAATCCTATTGCTTTAAATCTAATAAGCCAACATACAAAAAATCTTTGGCAAGCCCATAATCAAACAAACGAAATAATATCTTGGGCGTTATTTAAAAATAAAAAATACATATCAGAAGAAGATATATCTAATTTTTACTCTAACGGATTAATTAACGATGAGATATTTTCTCTTTTTAGCGCCATAGAAATGGGGCAAAAGAAACAAGCCCTTTATATTATTACTCATCTTTTACAACAAGGCGAATCCATTGATAAATTAATCTTCACTTTGTCTCGTCAATTCCAAGTTATTTTCAGGGTCAAAAAGGGGTTAGAAAAAACGCAAAATCGCTCTCTTCTATCTCGCCAATTAAAATTGCATCCCTATTATCTTTCCAAAATGATAAATTGTTCTTTTCGCTATAATTTAAAACAATTAAAAAAGGTCCATCACGAATTTTTGCTGATAGACCTCAAACGCAAAACTACGAAAACAAATCCTGAATTACTTTTGGATATTCTGATTAGCCATCTTATTTAAAATCGCCGATAAACGAGATTTCTTTCTATCTCTTTTATTGGGCTTAATTATTCCTCTTTTTGCAGCTTTATCTAAGGCGATTTGTAATTTTTTATATGTTTCTTCCGCTTCTTTTCTTTTAGAATTATCTTTAACTAATTTTAAAAATTGGCGCTCTAAATAGCCCAAATTTTTTTTTATTTTTTTATTATATTCTGTCCTTTTTTTTGTTTGACGCAATGATTTAACCGCTGCGTGGCGAATAGGCATAATAAAAAGTCAAAAATTTTTTTAGTTCAAAAAAAATTTTAATTTTAATCTTTATTTTTTTAAAAAACAAACTATTAAAATTCATCGTCTTCTTCTATCGCTCCCTCTTTTTTTAATTCTTCTTCTTCCTCTTCTAATAATTTTTCTTCATGTTCCATAAGTTTTTCAAATTGATCCCGACCGTCAAGAAGAATGTTTAATTTTGCCTTAAAATTTTCATTAAACTCGATTATTAATTTGGGTTTTTCTTGAAATAACTTCACTAGATCTTTAACTAACTCCTCCGGTAAAATGGGCAAAAAAATCAATAAATTATTCTGGTCATCTAAAGATAGTGGAGCATTGCTTATAAGTTGGGACAGGGTATCCAATGCCTTAGACATAAAAAAATAATATTATTAATTTAATCAATCCGTTTTTCTAAATTTTCAATCGCTCCTATGGTAGACGCTTCCCATATCTTATTAATTCTACATTTGGGATATTCTTTATAAAAATCAGCCTCTTTTTCTTTTAAGGTCTTTTTATTCTTTTCAAACTTTTCTTTATTTATAAACATCTCTCTTCTATAATAATTGTTTCTAAATGAGTCAAATCTTCCCATAATTTAATAATAAACAAAATATTTAAAATTGTAATAACATTATAACTTTTTAATAAAATTTGTCAAGTTTTTTTATTCTTTTATCTCTATTTTGTTAATTTTAACTTTTGTCTTTTCTTGCCGAGCGCCTGTTTTTTTCCGATAACGAGTTTTTGATTTAAATTTTATGCTTACCACTTTTTTTGTTTTAAACTGGGCGAGAACCTCTCCTTTAACACTAGCTTCTTCTACTTTTGGTTTGCCTAACAAAAATTTATCGCCAAAAACAGCCAAAACATCGCTAAACTCAACCTTTTCCCCAACTCCTTGGGGAATTTTTTCAATTTCAATAACATCTCCCTCTTTAACAAAATATTGTTTCCCTCCTGTTTTTATTACCGCAAATAACATAATAAAAAAATTAAAATAATAAAAATAAATTAAATTCTATATTTTATATTCCAAATTTATTTTTCAGCTTTTATAATTTTTATTTTACCGCCTTTTTCTAAAATAGCAACATCTCGGCGGGAAAGTTCTCCTTTTAATAGATAATTAGCTAAAGCATCATTAACTCTCTCTTGGATAGCTCGTTTTAAAGGACGAGCACCGAACACTGGATCAAAACCTGCTTCAGCTAATTCTTCTATCGCCTCATCTGCCACTTTTAAGATAACTCCCTTTTGCTCCATCTGTTTTGTTAAACTATTTAACATCAATTTAGTTATTTCTTTAATTTCTTCCATCCCTAATGGCTTGAAAACAATTATATTGTCAAAACGATTAAGAAATTCTGGACGAAAATAATCTTTTAATTTTTCTCGCATCAACATATATTCTATTCTTTCGATTGGCGTATTTTTATTAATTTCTTCAGTAATAAAATCTGTGCCTGCATTAGATGTCCCAATTAATATAACATTAGTAAAATCTATTGTTCTTCCCATAGCATCAGTCAACCTGCCGTCATCCATCACCTGAAGGAATATGTTTAAAATATCTGGATGGGCTTTTTCTATTTCGTCTAATAACAAAAGAGTAAACGGATTTTTCCGAATGGCTTCAGTTAAATATCCAGAAAAAGCTCCGTCCGGCGAGCCAATTAATCTATCTATACTCTCCTTTGTTTGATATTCACTCATGTCAAGCCGGATCATTGCATTCTCATCGCCAAAATAAATAGTAGCTACAGTTTTAGCTAATTCTGTTTTACCCACACCAGTTGGCCCCAAAAACAACAAATTAACAATTGGCCTTTTTGTGTCTCTTAACTCAACTCGAGCTCGACGCAAAGCAGAAGCCACAGCTTTTACTGCCATATCTTGATCAACAAGACGTTGGTGTATTTTCTCTTCTAAATTAAGTAATGTCTCTGATTCTTTAGTAGTAATTTTGGTTAAAGGAATATTTATTTTTTCTGAAATAAGCTGAGCCACATCTTTCCCCTGAACAATAGCCCCTGTCCCTTGATGAGTTCTAACAAAAACAGCTGTTTCGTTTAAAAGATTAATGGCTTTTTCTGGGAAAAACTTCTCGTGCAAATAACGCCGAGAAAGAGCCACTGCTTGAGACAAAGCGCCATAGGAAAAATAAACTTTTTGTCGAGCTTCGGTTAAGCTAATATTCGCTTCTAAAATTTGAATTATAGTATTGTCTTCAGGCTCTAAAACGGGAATTTTTACTAAAGCTTCTCCTAAAGCGCTTCTTTCGATTAAACGTTGATATTCTCCGGGAATTGAGGAGGAGAGCAGAAAAACTAATTTATTTTTTACGGCTTCGGCTAAAATCTCCGAAATGTCTAATTCTCCCTTCAACCCCTTGATACCAACCATATTATGGATATCTTTAATAAAAAAAACAATATTACCCGATCTTCTCGCTTCGGCAAGAATTATATTAAATCTTTCTTCTATCTCTCCTAATTCTGTGGCTCCGCCAACTAATTTAGCTAAACTTAAACTTACCAATCTCTTATCTTGAAGAAAATGGGGCATATCTTCAGTCACCATTTTTCTGGCTAAACCATTGATGATCGTAGTTTTCCCTACACCGGGATTCCCCACCAAAACAATTCCATTTTGTCCGCTCTCAAAAGCGCGAAATATAGCTTCCATTTCCCTATCTCTATCAAGACAAAGAGGGAGATATCCCCGGGCGCCTATAGCGGTTAGGTCTTGGCAAAAACTATTAATAAAAGGAGTAGCAATGGCAGTATATGCCCTGTCCATACCTTTTTTTGGTTTAAAGCGGGCTAAATCATAAAATCTCTTTTCTTGCTCTCCCAATTCTTTGTAAATATCAATCCAAAGAGAAGTGTTGACAATTTCGTTTTTGCCTATTTCCAAATCATAAAAAATATCTTTTACTTTATTTGGAAAAGAAAACATTGCTTCAAAAATATCTAAAGGGGTAATGAGAGAGTGTTTTTTTTGCCCAGCAATAATACAACTTTCAATTATTATTTTTTTAAACAAAGAAGAAGAAAATAAATTTCTTAAAGAGACCATTTCTTTTTTGTTAGACAAATAGTCGGGAGATGTTAAACTTTCAGCTAATTTCACTTTCAATTCATTCTGGTCAATTCCTAAACGCACAAGAACAGAAAGAATGTCTCTATTTTCAAGAAGGCCAATCAAAAGATGAATTGGATCTATTTTAGATTGTTTAAAATTTAGAACCGCCTTACAGGCTAAACTAATAACTGTTTCCGATTGGCGGGAAAGGACTTTACTTACATCAAATTTTATTTTTTTGCTTAAATTCTGAACATCAGAAAAAGATGTTGGATAAATATCTCTTTTGACAAAAGATTTAAACAGGATTTTATTCTCGATTTCTTTAAAAAAAATATAAGAGTAATAAAAATATGAATCGGTTATTAGAGAAAAAAGAAAAATGAGAGATAAATTTTTTTTAAGAAGAGGAATAAAAAATGGCCAATCTAAAAAATAATTAAGAACTAAATTAATTCCGCAAATAAGCCCGAATACGCCAAAAAGAATTAAAATAACATTCAAAACAATATTCTTAAAAAAGAATAATTTTTGTTTAAAAACAGAAGGAGGCAAATAATTTTGATCCCAATAAAGAAGCCGCCCACCAAACCATTTATAAATGCCACGGCCCTGACACTCATGGCATTTTTTATCTTCAACCCTGCCTTCTCCTTGACAAGTTGGGCAAATAATAAAATCCATAAAAAACAAAAAATTAAATTGTAAATACTCTAATAATACTATAAATCGTTACTGGCAATATTCCTATCCATAAAATAAGAAGAAATGTCTGCCACGCTAGATTCAAAATAAATAAAATTAATTTATAAATAAGAATAAGAAGACGCATAAAGAAACTAATAATTCTTCCCGCTTTAGATGTCTCGCCAAACATCGGCCGAAAAAGATATTTAAACATTATTTTTAGGGCAAGATTATAAACAGATCTTTTTATATTGCCTATAAAATTAATTATCTTTTTTTTAAGACCTTGGGTATACCACCAAAATGGAAAATAAAAAATGTTAGCTTGAGGGGTGGAAAAAAGATTCATAAAAATATGTCAAATGTTAAAATTTTATACTTTATTTAGGGTTTGGAATTTTGTTTTACTGGATGTAAAATCATTTTTTGTTCAATAATAGTAAGACAAAGAGAAGTAATCCAATAAATCATTAAACCTGAAGGGAGCGTTAATCCCATAAAAACGGTAAGAAAGGGCATCATAAATTTCATTTGCTTGTTCATTGCCGTCATCATATTTTCATCTTTAGCCCCTTCATTTTTTTTTATCTCATCCGTCGCCGGAGCAGTTGTCGGCAACATTTTGGCCTGAAGATACTGCAAAAAACCGGCTAAAACAGCAAAGACGACATTAGATTTAGCCAAATTCAAAAAACCAAAAGCTATAGTGTTCATTGTGCCGGGGTTAGCAATAAAGGAATAAACTGGTAAATTATTAGAAGCGAGACCAGCGCGAAAAACCTGAAATACAGCAATAATGACAGGAAATTGAATTAAAAGAGGCAAGCAAGAAAAGCAAGGATTTACTTTACTCTCTTTATAAAGCGCCATTGTTTCTTCTGCTTGCTTCTCTCGATTATTGGGATATTTTTTGCGAATTTCTAATAATTTCGGTTGCAATTCATTCATCGCTCTTTGCCCTTTTAAAGAAAGGCGATTTAAAGGAAAAATAATAATTTTGATAATTATAGTAACTAAAATAATGGCTAACCACAACGATTCCCCTGGTAAAATATTATAAAAAAACACTAAAAGATTCAAAAGCGGCTGATAAAGAATTATATTAAATAATTGGCCCATAATGAAAATAAAAAATGTAAAAAATCAAAACAGAAAATGATAAGAATAAATTAAATCCTATATTCGAAGTCTCCTGCTTGTGGGTAGACAAGAACTGTCCTTTTTAAGAAAACTCCCTTTTGGTAAAAAAAGTGTCAAATTTGATTTTTTGGCGAGATATCCCTTTATTGATGCAGGTTTGCAAAGGTCGGAAAAAGGGGACTGTCCCCTTTTATGGCTCATCCCAACCTCCTGAAGACCAAGGATTGCAACGAATAATTCGCCATATAGATTTTATGCTTCCCTTTAAAAATCCATATTTAACTAAAGCCATTTGGGCATATTCTGAACAAGTTGGCCGATAACGACAAGCGCCCCCCCAAGGATACAGATCTTTGAACAAACCATGGTCCGGAGAAATGGTTTTTTGATAAACAGAAATAAGCCCAATAATAATTTTAGTTAAAAAATGAACCTTTTTCTTTTTCATTTGAGAAGATTAGCTTGATAAAATAATTTTAACAAATTGTCTTTTAATTCTTTATAAGAGAGAGTAATTGTCTTGTAATTAGTTATAACTAAAATATCAAATCCTTGCCTTAAATTTGGCATTTCTTCTTTAATAATAGCCCGAATTCTTCTTTTTAAAAGATTACGCTTTGTTGAACGTTTAGATACTTTTAGAGAAACAACAATGCCAAATCGATTAAATTCTAAATTATTATTTATCCAATATAATCTTAAAAATGGAGTATATATTTTTCTCCCACTCTGGTATATTTTAGTAAAAAATTTTTCCCCTCTCAAACAAAAAATTTTTTTTATCATACAGATAACCTTTGTCTACCTTTTCTCCGGCGGTTAGATATAACTTCTCTACCTGATTTAGTGCGCATTCTTTTTCTAAAACCATGGGTTTTAGCTCTTTTTCTTTTTTTAGGCTGATAAGTGCGTTTCATAGAAAATATTCTTCAAAACTCCCGCTAAAAGCGGAATTACAAAAAAATAAAATATTATCTCGCATATTCAGTAATACGATTTTCACGAATAACTGTCACTTTAATCTCTCCGGGATAAGTAATTTCTTTTTCTATTTTTTGAGCGATTTCTTTAGCTAATTTTATGGCTTCTAAGTCATTTATTTCTTCCGGCTTAATAAAAACACGTAATTCCCGACCAGCTTGAATGGCATAAGCTTTCTCTGTACCAGGAAAAGTTAAGGCTAATTTTTCTAATTCATCAAGCCTTTTCAAATAATTTTCATAACTTTCTCTTCTTGCTCCCGGTCGAGAACCAGAAAGAGCGTCAGCCACTTTAACAATAACCGCCAGTAATGTTGATGGATGATCTTCGTGATGGGAAGCAATGGGAATAATAATCTCTTCCGGCAAGCCGTATTTTTTGGCGATTTCCGCGCCAATTTCCGGATGAGTCCCTTCTACTTCTTGGTCTATTGCTTTGCCAATATCATGTAAAAGACCGGCTTTTTTAGCTAAAGCAGGGTCAGCTCCCAATTCTTCGGCTAAAAGAGCTGATAAATTAGCTACTTCAATGGAATGACTTAAAACATTTTGTCCATAACTCGTTCGAAATTTCAATCGGCCAATTAGTTGAACTAGTTTTGAATCTAAACCAGCAATACCCAAATCGTAAACTGCGTTTTCCCCTGCTTTTTTAATCTCTGAAGATAATTCTTGTTTTACTTTTTCTACGATACTTTCAACTCTGGCTGGTTGAATTCGGCCATCAACAATCAATTTTTCTAAAGATCTCTTGGCAATTTCTCTTCTTAAAGGAGAAAAAGCTGAAACAAAAACTACATTTGGCGTATCATCTACAATTATTTCTACCCCGGTAGCCGCTTCCAATGTTTTAATATTGCGGCCCTCTCTACCAATAATTCTTCCCTTTATTTCATCAGAAGACAAATCAACAGTGGAAGTAGCAATTTCACTCATATGACCAGTAGAACATCTTTCAATAACTGAAGTTATTATCTCTTGAGCTCTTTTTTCCAATTCCTCGCTATTTTCTTCTTCTATCTTTTTTAGGCGAGCCACAAGATTCTCCGCCTCTTCTTCTTCTATTTTTTTAAAAAGCTCTTCTTTTGCTTCTTCGTTGGAAAGCCCGGCAATTGATTCTAATTTTTCCCTTGCTTCTTTATAAAGAGCGCGAATTTTTTCTTTAGCGCTTTCTATCTGTTGTTTATCACGTTCCATTTTTTCTATATTTTCTTCTAATCTTAAAAGTTTTTTTTCAAACAAAGATTGCCTTTCGTTTAAACGTTCTTCAGACTCTTTAAGTTCTTTTCTCCTCCTCCTCTCTTCTTCAGTCGCTCTTTCTAGAATATTTGCCGCTTCTTCATTGGCTTGAAAAAAAATTTCTTGTTGGCGAACCTTAGCCTTGGTTAAAATTTCCTTGGCCTTAGCTGCCGCGGTATCAATTTGACGTTGAGAATACGCTTTATAGCCAAAATAACCGATAACCCCTCCTAAAATTAAACTAATAATAATTTGTATTATCATATATAAAAAATTAAATATTGTTAAAAATTTCTATAAATTGTGTATTTTATTGTCCCTAGGAGGAATCGGACCCCCACTTTAGGCTCCGGAAGCCTATGTTCTTTCCGTTAAACTATAGGGACATTTTTTAATTTTACGCTTTAAGATACCGATGAGTAGCTGCTAAAGCGGAAAGAAGCACTAAAATTAAAGCAAAAATTCCCAATAATCCGAAAAACGACCAAAAAATTCCTCCTAAATATTGACTAAAAACAAAATCTTGGCCAAAAAAATTAGTTAAATAAGGGTCTACAAATTTTACGAAAGAAGAAAAAACAAATAAATTAATTAACCAAGCAAAAAAAACGCAAAGACAGCTCTCTATTAAAAAAGGAACTCTAATAAAAGAAGATTTTGCCCCCACTAATCGCATTATAGTAAGTTCATCTTTTCTGGCATAAATCCCTAAACGAATAGTATTAAATACAATTAAGATAGCAATTAAGGAAAAAATTGATGTCAAAAACGCCATTAGCCATTTAAGTTTTTTAGAAAGATTTTCTAATACCGCAATCACTTCTTCGTAGTTATAAAAATCTTCGTCTTGAACGAAATTAGCAAATCTTTCTTCGCTAATAAAATTTTTAACCAAAGAAAGGTCTGACGGATTATACAATTTAATAGACATTGAAGCACCAAATGGATTTTCCCCAATTTCATTCAAAGCATCAAGAATAGTTGTATCGTTTTGATGAATCTCTTTAAATTTCTCCAAAGATTCTTCACTTGATAAATAATTTACATTTTTTACTTGGGGCAAATTTTCTATTTCCGTTCTAAAGGCATTAATTTCGTCTTGGGTTAAATTATTTTTTAAATAAACACTCAAATCAACTTTGTTCTCTAAAAAATTCAAAGAATAATTAAAAAATATATTTAAAGAGCTTAAAATACTTAGAGAAAATAACATCAAAAAAATCATTACGATGGAAACAAGACTCAACCAAAAATTACGAAAAAAGTTTTGTAAAGCAAAAAGAAAAGAGTACATAATATTATAATATCTCAACCCCAAAAATCAATTTATTAAAATTAAAAGCATTAATACTCTGACAAAACGCAAGATTAAATTAGAAAATATCTTACTATAAAGAATAACAAATTTTGCCTTTCTTGTCAAAAAGAAAAAAGAAAGTATAATAGAAAAGTTAAAATTTGGAATTTTAAATAGATGTTTTAGAGTTCCGCGAAAGCGAGAGCTTCGAGGAAATTTTCGATTTTTTATGTTCATCCATCTTCATAATCATAGTCATTATTCTTTGCTTGACGGATTACCCAAAATTGATGAATTGATAAATGAAGCAAAAAAATACAAAATGCCTGCTGTTGCTTTAACTGATCACGGAGTTTTGTATGGAGCAATTGAATTTTATAAAAAGGCAAAAGAAGAAAAAATAAAACCAATTATTGGCTGTGAAGTGTATCTTGCTCCTAACGGATATAAAAATAAAAGAAAAGGCTTTGATGAAAAACCATATCATCTGGTATTATTGGCTAAAGATTATGAGGGGTATAAAAATCTTATCAAGCTTACCACTATCGCCCACTTAGAAGGTTTTTATTATAAGCCAAGAATTGACGAAGAAATATTAAAAAAATATTCCCAAGGGCTAATTGCCCTTTCCGCCTGTCTTCAAGGGAAAATTCCTCGTCTTATTATTGAGAAAAAAATAGAACAAGCTGAAAAAACAGCTCTTTTTTATAAAGAAATTTTTGGTAAAGATTTTTATTTAGAGCTTCAATATCATCCAGAAATTCCTGAGCAAAAAATAGTAAATGAAAAACTTATCCAAATAGGTAAAAAATTCGACATGGAAGTAGTAGCTACTAACGATGTTCATTATCTTTCTTCTACTGACAAAGAAATTCAAGATATTCTTCTCTGCCTTCAAACAAAAAAGAAAAAAAATGATAAAAATCGCCTAATGATGAATGGCGATTTTTCTTTTCTCTCTGATAAAATAATGGAAAAAAATTTTAAAGACATTCCTCAAGCCATTAAAAATACTCAAAAAATCACTGATTCTTGCCATTTAGAAATAGAATTGGGGAATATAAAATTGCCGCCATTCAATACGCCGGACAATAAAAGCGCGGATGATTATCTGGAAGAACTTTGTTTTAAAAGATTGCCCCTCCGCTATTCTAAGAAAAATAAAGAGGTTATAACTCGTTTAAATTATGAGTTAAGTGTTATAAAAAAAACCGGCTTTGCTTCTTATTTTTTAATTGTAGAAGATCTTACTAACTGGGCAAAAAATCAAAATATCGTAGTAGGCCCAGGGAGAGGTTCAGCTGCCTCTTCTATTGTTTCTTATATTTTAGGTATTACTAATATTGATCCCTTAAAATATGAACTTATTTTTGAACGATTTTTGAACCCAGAAAGAATTAATATGCCTGACATTGATCTTGATTTCGCTGATTTAAGAAGAGATGAAGTTGTTTATTATTTAGAAAATAAATACGGAAAGGACCATGTGGCGGGGATTATTACTTTTGGTACACTGGCAGCGCGAGCAGCAGTAAGAGATGTGGGCAGGACATTAAATTTTCCTTATGCTTTTTGCGATAAATTAGCCAAAACAATTCCACCAAATATTCCCTTAAAAGAATCCTTAAAAACGACTCAAGAATTAAAATCATTTATTGAAAATAATAAAGATGCTCAAGTTATCACTAATGCTGCTCAAAAATTGGAGGGGGTAGCTAGACATTCCTCGCGGCATGCTTGCGGTATAGTTATCACTCCTCAAGCTTTAAGTGAATATGTGCCCCTCCAATACGATGTTTCTGGTAAAGAAAAAACCATTATTACTCAATACGAAATGCATACTATTGAAGAATTAGGACTTTTAAAAATGGATTTATTAGGCCTTCGCAACTTAACTGTTTTAGAACAAGCAGTTAAATTAATTAAAAAAACAAAAAATATAGATATTGATTTAGAAAAAATCCCTTTAAACGACAAAATGGTTTTTAACCTTTTTCAAAAAGGAGAAACAATCGGTTGTTTCCAGTTAGAAAGCGGAGGGATGAGAGGTTATCTCAAGGAATTAAAACCCACAAATTTTGAAGACATTGTTATAATGATTGCTCTTTATCGGCCGGGGCCAATGAAGCTTATCCCTGATTATATTAACAGAAAGCATGGTAAAGAAAAAATTACTTATCTTCATCCTAAACTCCGCCCCATACTTCAAAAAACTTATGGCATAGCGGTTTTTCAAGAACAATTATTGCAAATCGTCCGTTCTTTAGCCGGTTTTTCTTTAGCTGAAGCTGATATTTTACGTAAAGCAGTAGGTAAAAAAATAAAAAAATTATTAATTGAACAAAAAGAAAAATTTATTAAAGGTTGCCTTAAAAATAAGATTCCCGAATCAACAGCTTTAAAGATTTTTTCTTTTATTGAACCCTTTGCCGGTTATGGATTCAACCGCAGTCATGCTGTCTGCTATGCTATTATTGCCTATCAAACTGCTTATCTTAAAGCCCATTGGCCTGTTGAATTTATGACAGCCCTTTTAACTTCAGATCAAGGTGATTTGGATAGAATTACTATAGAAGTGGAAGAAGCGCGGCGGATGGGGTTAGAAGTACTCGGCCCGGACATCAATGAAAGTTTTGAGAGTTTCAGCGCCAAAGAAAACAAAATCCGTTTTGGCTTATTGGCTATTAAAAATGTAGGCAAACCCATTGTTTCGGAAATTATTGAAGAGCGAGAAAAAGGTGGAAAATTTATCAGTTTAGAAAATTTTCTTTCTCGAATCCATTCAAAAAATCTTAACAAAAAATCTTTAGAAAGTTTAATTAAAGCCGGAGCATTAGATCCATTAGAGGATAGAGGAACAATGTTTTTTAATTTAGATTTACTTTTAAGTTTTGCTCGAAGGCAAGAAAAAGACAAAACTAATGGCCAAAAAACGCTTTTTGCCAAATTGGGATTAGGCCATTCCCTTTCTCTTAAATTAAAAAAAACAACAGAAGTATCTTTCCGACAAGAATTATTTTGGGAAAAAGAACTTTTGGGAATTTTCGTTTCCGAACATCCGCTCAAAAGATATGAAGAAACAATCAAAAAATATGTAAAATCCATTGCCCAATTGAAAAATAATGGCTATGGCAAAGTGGTAGGAATTATAGAAAAAATTAAAAAGAATACTACTCATCAACATCAAACAATGCTCTTTGTGGAAATATCTGATTCTTCAGCGCAAATTGAATCTATAATTTTTCCTAATCTTTACCAAAATACACTCGATATCTGGCAAGAAGGCAATATTGTTCTTATTAGCGGCCGTATTTCTGATAAAGAAGGTAGCTTAAAACTTATTGCCGAAAAAGTCCGTTTAGTAGATGAAGACAATCTTTCACATCTTGCTTTAAATGGAGAATAAAGTAAAATATAAAAGACAAAGCATAACACAATAAATTTGATTTTTTATTATGCCCAAAGTTTTTATTTCCCCTCATAAAAAAATTGCTTATTTTTTTATCATCGCTACTATTGCTCTTTTAGTATTCACTATTTTTTTTACTAATATTTTTAACCAAAAATTAGAAATTACTCTTGAGGTTGTCCCAGAAGATATAAAAACTGATTTTCTTTTAGTGGTTAAAGAAGAAGGGTCTAATTTAGAGGGAGACATTGAGGGGAAAATTATAAAAATTTCAAAAGAAACAAGCTTAAAATTTAATCCCGAGGCATCAACTGTTTTAGGAGATTATGCTCAAGGAAAAGTTTTCCTTTATAATGACAGTTCATCAAATCAAAAAATTATTGCCGCTAGCCGGCTGGAAAGTCCGGAGGGATTAATTTTCCGTTTAGAAAACGCTGTTTCTATCCCGGCTAAGGGCAAAATAGAAGCAAAAGTAAAAGCTGATAAGCCGGGAGAAGAATACGAACTTGATCCCACCACTTTCACTTTACCTGGTTTAAAAAGTAATCCCTCTCTCTTTCTAAAAATTTATGCTAAAAACGAAAACACTTTTTCTCGAGAAACTAAGATTGGAGCAATAGTTAAAGAAGAAGATTTAAACAAGGCTAAATCCCAAATTGAAAAAACATTAACAGAAATGGCTAACGAGGAATTAAAAAATAAATTAAATGAAGAAGGATACAAAGTAATAACTCAAAGCAATATTTTAGAATCCAATTGCCAAGCTAATGTGGGAGAGGAAAAAGAAGAATTCCCTTGTTCAGGGAAAATTGAATTTTTAGCCGTGGCTATTAAAGAAAATGTTTTATCCGAATATATTCTTAACGAATTAAAATCTTCAATTCCTTTGGGGAAAAAATTAATTTCCTCTGCCGAGCCTATTTCTATCAAAATTGAAGATTTGTCTGATTCTAAAAAAGCTGTTTTAAAAATAGAAGCTCAAGGCAAAACTCTTTTGACTGAAGAAAATCCCTCTCTATCTAAAAATGAATTAATCGCTCTAAATCCATTAGAAATTAAACAATATTTAGAAAAAATCGGGGGGATAAAAACAGTGAAATTTGTCTTTAAGCCATTTTTTTTGAAAAAAACTCCTTCCCGGGCTGATCATATCAAAATAACTATTATTCAAAATGAAAAA
>Ga0116148_1000827_pt1 | contig 36790 bp, 24 predicted proteins | sample AD_UKC055_MetaG_FD_89786 | JGI IMG/M metagenome (GOLD analysis project Ga0116148, IMG submission 89786) | Active sludge microbial communities of municipal wastewater-treating anaerobic digesters from USA - AD_UKC055_MetaG | ecosystem: Engineered > Bioreactor > Anaerobic > Digestate | place: USA...
CAGCCAGGTGCCAAACGGTGAAAGCCGGTAAAGATAGAGCAGGCGGGTTTTTGCCTGATCGAGCATCTTCGCCAAGGCCTCGTCAGAAGCCGCATTCAGGGTTCTGGATTTTACCTCGTCAAGAGCGCTGATTATCTGCACCGCCTCTTCGGGTTTAAGGTGACCGTCTCTGCAGAGAATGTAAATAGGGTAGCATATGTAATGGGCAATACCTTCCGGCCACAGTATGTGTTCAGATATCAGCGCCTTTTCCAGCGGTTGATACCTGAGAAGCGCAGAGAACGCTTTTCCGGCATCGAATTCTAAGTTCTGCGTTCTTTTCCAGGCTAAATACATGCTTACATTCTGTGTGGCCGGATACCTGTAATAACCCCTTTCAAAATCAAAAAGCGCCCGCTTCTTCTGGGCATCAGTCAGACTCGCCAGATCGAGAAAATCTTCGTATCTGAGATCGAGCAGCTCCATAATCCTTTTATCAAGTCTGTTTCTGATGTCTTCGGGTATGGCTGCGAAGTCATAAAAAAACTTGCTGCCGATTTTGCTATACTCGGCAATTGCTTCAAAATCCCCGGACATATCGCAGAAACTCATATATTTCTTCAGGGCCGGCAGATCCGGAATAGTTGCAGAAGCAACCTCAGCATCCATTATCTGCTGTCTTTTCGGGAAGAGCGGGTAATCCTTTTCCCATGGGTCGTCTTCGGGCTTCTGCCCCTGCAAGACTCTTCTGGCTGCTCTGATGTGATTTGCGTCGAGAAAGAACCCCGGCCGGTAGTCGTCAGAAAGACCCATCGCCTCAAACGGAACCGTGACATGCCGGTGAAACATAAGATAAACGCGGCCGGCTGAGATCGCTGCCGTCAGTAACAGCATTATCACTACGGTAAGCACAACCCTGACGACCATGCGGCATGAAAAATACCACCTGATAAAAGCACCCGGCAGGCTAAAAAACCACATAAAAAATCTGACCATGAGGCCAAAACATTTTTTTAAAACAGCTTTCATTTTTGCGACTCCCTGCTAACAGTTTTATTTTCTATATGAACTTCGCAACAGGCAAAGGCCATGGCGCTGAGCAGCGGCAACAGATAAAGAGCGAGAAGCGGCGCAGCCATGACAATTATCTGAGCGAATTCCTGCCATGAGAAAAATTTTGCGGTCGGGCTGGAAACAACGCCATACGCCGCAAAAACCGACTGGTCTGATACAAAAAAGCTGACAAAGCCAGACAGCTGACCACCAAAAGCAAATGTGACAAGAAGAATCACCAGAGCTGCTGCCATGGTCGCCAGAAAACTGACCAGCTGTTGCCAGGCCAGTTCGGCTGTTGCCCGGGTGCGAACCGACTCGATCACAGCTTCGCAGACCGGCGGTGAACCTGCCAGTCGCTCAACTGTCGCAAGATCTTCGGTCAGGGTATTTTTTTCAGTCACAGTAGCCATCTCCCATAATTCCGGCAATTTTTTCCTTCACGCGTGCAAGCCTCGACATTACGGTTCCGATTTTTATGCCAAGCTGTTCGGCAATCTGTTCGTATGAGCAACCGGCCGCAAAGCGCAGAGCGACAATTTCGCGCTCATCGTCAGAAAGGTCCTGCAGGGCTTCTCTCAGCCTGGCGATACTCTGTTCGCGGGCAAACAGCTCACAAAGTTCAGTCGACGCATCAGGTCGGTCACATTCGCGAAAATCGGCCAGCAGCTTGAGTTTTCGCCACCAGCTTTTTCTCAGGTTAAGGGCATCGTTTCTCACAACCTTCACCAGCCAGCTTTTATGATTGAAGCCTTCTTCGATAAAACGTGGTTCATGCAAAGCCTTCACAAAAGCATTCTGCACCAGATCCAGGCTTTCCTGGGCATCGAGAAGAACGCTGTAGGCAACGGTAAAGGCCAACCCCTGATACTGCCGTATCAGTGCTTCGAACTTCTGGTTTTGTTGCCGGTAATCGATCATGCAATTCTGCTTTCAAAAATAAAAACAAGGCTGGCGCAAATTTATTCCCGATTTTTTCAATTTTTTTTAAACGTGTTCAAATGCACGGTTGGCGAAAGGTTGTGCAGCAACAAAAAGGAGGCTGATTCACCTTTTTTGTGAAACAGCCCCCAGTTTCAGTCACAGTCAGATAATCAGGAAGAAATGGCGTTGAGAATAGCAGTCAGGCGGGTGCGGGTCGAGCGCTCGCAGTTCTGTGAGGCAAGACCTCGTTCGATGGCCTGGCGGGCCGCCACTTTATCGCCTCTCTCGTAATGGTAAAGAGCAATATAGAGGTTGGCACGACCATTACCGGGGTTGGCGGCGAGTTCATGGTGCAGAGCCTTGAGACCGTAACCGGCGGTAGTTGCGGCCATGGCCGATTCACCGGCGGTATGCAGAGCCGAAGACAGGCCGAGCCAGGTTCTGCCTATTTCAGCGTTATCACCAGCTTTTCTGAAATGCTTCATTGCGGTGAAGAATGAACCCTGTTTCAGATAATCTTCGCCAAGCATTCTGAAGCTGCTCTGGTGTGCGTGTCTGGCGCCTGGCAGAGCAAGAACGCTGACAAAGTTGATTTTTTCGTGGCCGGCAGTCTCGCCATCAGTGATAATTCTTTGACAGATGCCCTTGAGAGCCGGGTCATTGACGGCCGGCAGCAGACTTTTGATACGATCGATACCTTCTTTGATACGCCCCTCGGAATAATCGAGCAGGGCGAGCAGAATACCGTTTCTTGCGTCATCAGGGCGCAGTTTTGCGGCATGGTTGGCATAGGTGCGCACCTGTTCGGGGCGATAATCAGCGGTCAGATAGAATCTGGCAAGATTGAACCAGACTTCGCCGTTGTTAGCGTCGCTGCGGGCAAGCTGCGAGAGTGTGGCTTCGGCACCTTTGTAATCGAGATTCTGCATCTGTGCATCAGTAAGCATGCTGCCGATCAGGGCATCATTGGGAAATCTGGCAAAAGCTTCGCGCAGCAGGCGGGTGGCTACTGCATGATGCCCGGCACCCATGGCGATACCTGCTACGAGTCTTGCCTGATCTACCGGGTCTTTCAGAGCCGCTCCCTGGTTGTAGATGTCGAGAAAAGATTTGTACGATTCGGGCGAAAGCACCGATTTAAGCTGCATCAGGTGCTGACCGAAACCGGTAAAGTCGCGGTTGTAGACAAGTACCAGGCTGTTAAGAATCTGAACTTCGAGAAAGCGGCGCGAATCTTTGGCAGCGCGAGCCAGTTCTTCGGCTTTCATCAGGCTGACTGCAGCCGCACGGGTATCGTCGCTTTCAAGGTTGTATCTTGCCTGCTCAAGGTTGACGAGCAGTGAATCTTTTGCCAGAACCAGATATGATTCGAGATCGAACGCGGCAACATCTTTTTGGGCTGGCAGGGGCGCCTGGCGGGCAACGACGGACGGTTTTTGCACATTCACCATGCGGCCGTCGACAAAGGCCTGCGGTGCAAACTGCTGAACCTGCGGTGCTGCAGCTCCTGCCGGGGCAACGGCTACAGCTTTTTCGACCGGCACAAGAGCTTTTGCAGCTACAGCATGGGTTTTTGACGTTGCAGGAACCGGCTGCAAATTCTGGGCCGCAGTCTGGGCTGTTCTGACTGCCTGAGCAGGCTGCTTCTGGATTTTTGCTTTTGAGGGCACAGCAGCAGTCTGCCTGTTCTGGGGCACTGCAATTACTGCGGCGTTATTAACCGGAGCTGCCCCCACTTCCTGAAGCAGTTGCCGGGCACGTTCGTGTTCCGGTTGCACTCTGAGAATCCACTCGAGGTGGGTTCGAGCTTCTGCTGGCCGGTTAAGGCGCACCAGATTTTCTGCCAGATATACTCTGGCAATAATATTACTCGGTGAGTTCTGCAAAACAGCCTGAAACTGGCTGTGACTTTCAGAATAGCGGTTCAACGAAAACAGGGCCTGGCCATAACGAAATCTTGAACGCAGATCTTCAGGCACATATTTGAGAGCCTGCGCAAAATTCTCGGCAGCGGCGGTAAAATTGTGAGCCGCGAAGGCGGTTTCCCCGGCTGAGAAATGGCTGTTAAAATCGGCGGCTGCCTGACCCGGCATGCACGAGCCGAGTATTAACAGAGATGAGAGAAAAGCGCTTTTGATCATGCCTTTCTGCATGGTATGTGCCTCCGAAAATATAATCTGCAAGGACTATCGGCAGATGGCGGCAAAAAAAAAAGGGTGCCCCGGAAAAATCATCTATAAACTTTTAAGCAAAAGTGACGATAATTAAATTGGGATAAGGGAAAAATATGCCTTTTTAACAAGGAAGTTACAAGGGAGTTTAATATGGTTGATTCCATTCAGGGGCCTGGTAAGAGAATAATTATAACTACCAAACCCAAGGCCAAAGAGTCTGTCGACAAAAAAAGCTCGTTTGACGAAGCTCTGAAAGACAAATCAGAGACTACTTCACGAGCTGGACACGCTCCAATCGGGAGCCCGGCGCAGAATAATTTGAAAATTCTGCAGCAGCAGCAGCTTTTGCACATGCAACGCCTGCAGGAAATTGCGAAGCAGGTTCAGGACGGCACCTACAAGATGGTCGACCCGGCAGTGCTTGCCGAGAAAATCTATCAAGTAATCGCCGACAAACCGACGCGCGAAAAGTTCATCAAAAAGATGCTGCAGGAAGAGGCCGAACGCATACCGGCCAAAGATCGCGGCAAAATGACCGATCTCGAACTGAAAAAGCTCGTATTCATGATCAAAGAATCACAGGACGAGCCGTTCGACGACCCCGAACTCGAAGAAATGCTGAAAAGTCTCGCCTGACCGGCGTACAGATATGCTCTGCCTTATGCCAGGTCAGCGGCGATTATTCTTCATGCACTGAAATCAGCAGTTTTTCAGGCTGAACGAATTCGTCAGGAAAACCCGGAACATTTCCCTGCAGCTCTGCAAGGGTGTTTCCGGGTTTTTCTGTCAAACGCAGCAATTCTGCCGGCGGCAGGTGCAGGTCTTTGAGGGTCTGGTTTTTAAAACTGAATTCCCGGGCCATATATTTTTTATTGAGAAACGCGCGGCCAATGGTAACAGGCACGCTGTCACCCTCGTAAACTATCATCAAAACAGCATTTCCCGTCTGAGAAAACACGATACGGCCAGTCAGATCAGCTCTGAGATTCAGTTTTTTCTGAAATTCATCTTCGCTGAGTGTCTCGCCAAGCATCTCGGCTTCTTCATTGATCTGCAGACTTTCAAACCCGGCAGCAAAATCAGCTGGAGTAGCCAGTGTCTGCGGAGACAGTTCAACGCCGGCAATGTAAAGATTCCCGGAGCTATCGGCATGCATCGCCTGTACAGGAAACTCAGGAATGATAGTTTTTAAATAACTCGCCTTTAAAACGCCATTTTCGTTGATTCCGAAGCAGTAAATTTTCTTTTCGGGTGCAGAATAAACAAAAACTCTGGTCTGACGTCCCTCATCTACGTTGCAGAAAACTGCCAGCGAACATTCTGCCCCTGTCTGATCTATATTGTTTTCGCGCAGCCATTCGTGCAAAACATCGTTTCCGACGACATAGATACGTCTTAAACTGCCGGAAATATTCATACCGACAAACCGCAACGACGGAGTTTTCGACACTACGGCCGGCTGAAAACTGCTTGGTTCACCATTAATGTAGAAAGCACCCGTATCACTGCCGGTCCAGGTATGCACCAGCAGGCTGCCTTCGCCAATTGAGCCTGAGCGGTCATGATAACAGGCAAATCCTGGTCTGCTTTGCATTTCTGACCGGTCGTCAGTGCCAGGAAGAATTTCCATGGCACCATCGACCGCGAATCTGACAAACCGCCGGCTGGTTCCGCTGCCGGTATTTCTTTCAAAGACTTTACCCGGAACAAAACCTCGCCAGATGGCTTCATTACAGAAATATTTCTGTTCCTGCCAGCAGTCATAGAAAATTTTGTATGACTCAGAAGCAGGCTGTTCAACAGGAAACCAGGTTTGAAACCAGCTGCCGTTTGGTATTTTATACCAGTTACGGCCATCGACAGGTGCATATTCACCCTCAGACAAACCGGTTCTGGCAATCACTTCGCTGACTGGCTGCCCTGGACCGGCACTGAAGGGAGCACCCGCCGGCCGAAAAACCGGTTGCCCTTCTGCACCTTGAATCAGGCTGTTTCTCTGGTCCTGGTGCTGAGAATGCCCGTGCCTGCCACGGTCAGCGTCAACAGCCAGGCCATCAAAAACCTGCCGATAAATGTGGCCAGGTGTTCTGGCAAATTCGCCCTCGCTCACAAGGTTCAGGAATCTGTAGTTGCGCAGTTTATCAACAACAAATGCCTCTGCACCGGGATCGCATGCAAAAACAAATCCTGTTGGCAACTGGTTCTGGTCGCCAGTTGAAAGACGATACACCTTGCCTGTGTCTTTGTAGCCAAGATAAAGATAGCTTTCAAATGCACCCGCCGGGGCACAAAAAGTGGTGTAAATAAGCGTTGCTGCTGTAATCAGCCTGGCAAAAGAACTGCGCATGAAGCACCTCTCTAGATCATACAGATTTAACTAGGGAATTTTATCACAAAGTTTATACAAAACGGAATTATAAAAAAACCGCCACCCCGGTTAAGGGCAGCGGCCGTTGTTGTAAGAGCAAACTGGCAACAACAGCATTGATTTGCTGAATGCCAACGTGCGGATTTTAACTATTTGACACTGAAAGGATTGGTGGTTTCGGTTTTAACCTTGATGTCGGCAGGCCTGCCGGTATTGGTGGCTTCGGTACCAGAGGCAGCAACGCCGTTTTCTTCGGCAGCTTTTGCTTCAGCACGGGTTTTGAGCCAGGTTTTGGCGGCGTCTGATTTACCGATATATTCCATCATTTCTTTGTCTGAGAGCTTACCAAAAGTCTGTTCATCGATGATTTTTGCCATTTTTTCGATGTCACCAGGGTTCTTTTTGGCAAATTCAAGAGTAAGTGATTTCAGGCTGCGAAAAAGTTTCCAGCGGGTTTTCAGAAAGGCGTCAAAAACCTTGTCTTTGCCGCCATCGATTTCGGTGGCCATGCGATGCATAATTACGGCATTGATGCCTTCTACGCACATAAGCTGTTCGCCAGTCAGTGTTTCTGGTTCGACGTTGGTATAATCACCGGCTTTTTCTTTGCTTTCAACTTTGACCAGACTGATGTTGTTGCGCATCTGGGTGGCTTTTTCATCGGAATCGAGCATTTCGTTGAATTCGGCCCAGCCTTCGACAAAGGCGCTACGGGGTTTTGACAGCTCATTGGCATAGTGAGAGCCGTCTTTGCCGTAGGGATGAATGAATTCTTTGATCGTGCGGTCGAACGAGTGGGCAAATTCATGCACAAAGGTAGATCTGGCACTGACGTCTGAGCCGGGCCAGCTGTAGCGATTGCTCGACATCTGTATGGTTGGGCCGCTTGAATATGGCCAGAAATCATCTTTAATTTCAGGATATTTGGCTGGATCATCAAAACCGGTTGTATCGGAAAGAATGACATTGATTGATGAACGGAAATTATATTTCATGCGATCTTTGACGTTCTGCGATTTTGAATGGCGATAGACAGCCAGCAGAGCTTTCTGACCGTCTGAAAGTTCAGATTCGCTTTTGGCACCCATCAACTGCAGAAGTTGTTCTTCACTGGTAACCTTGACACGTTTTACATCGTAGGCAATGTTTTTATTATCTGAATACCAGCGTTTGGTGCCTTCGCCCGGGGCATAATTTCGAGTTACGGCCTTTTCCCAGGTCTTTTTTACCAGATTGACGCCGCTCTTGAGGAAGCTCTTGGTATGACCCCACCAGCCCTCAGGTTCAGGATCGTTAATCTGCACCACCTTCTCGATGCACTGGTAATAAAAATCGAATTCACAGTCTTTGGCGGCGGCAGAATTCGACTGCAGACAAAAGACAGCGGCAACAAACAGCACCAGCAGCAACATTTTAAAGTTTTTTTTCACAGTTGGCTCCTGAACTTAACGGGACGGGCCCGGAATGCGGCAGATATTCGCAAACTTACAGATATGGTCTGAATATTTTTTAATTATACAGCCAGAAATAAAAAACACCAGACAGAACGACACAAATCACAGAGCAAACACACTGGTTCTTCATCACAATTGAGTATGCAAAATAAATGCTTACACGTCATCCCTGCGAAGGCAGGGATCTAAGCTATTGTCAACCAGATTCCCGCCTGCGCGGGAATGACGAAGAACCCTTCAATTCTTGTGTGACAGAGAAGCTGATCTGGGAGATACCGAACACTCAGGTGTTCTCCTTCAGTTAATCTATACCACCCGGAAGCAGAAAAAGTTTTTAATCCAAATGAAACCAACTTAAAAAAACCAGGAAAAGAGTGTACACAATTATGTAAACCGTACAGAGTTGAAAAAATTTTATGTACACCGTCTTGACAAAATCGATTTTTATTTTTGCAATCGTTTTTTGAATAAACCTCTGAAATGCCCATAAATAGTTGTTGTCAAGAGGGTAGCTTTTTTATTTTTCCACAGCATTAACATCGCTCGCAATGCTTTTCCCCAAAGTTTTCCACATTTTCCACGCCAAAATAAGGTACAGCATGTCGCAAGTTCTTTTGGCGGTGCTCCTGGCTTAAAATAAGGATTTCAGAAGGTGCATAATTTACCAGGTAAAAAAAAACTGCGGTTTCCCACAGTTTTTCTATCATCTATTATCATTTTTTAGATAATTAATCGTCGATGCTGATTATTTCACCGCCAAAAATCTCGACAGCATCAGCAACAGACGGCTTTTGCAACATTTTCTGCCGGGCCTGCTCGTCGATTTTTGCTATCTGCTCAACATGACTCAAACGTACAGGCGGAGTTTCTTCGCCGGACGCTCCCTGGGCCCCTGCCATACCGATTCTTACCGTGTTGACGTTGCCGTACACTGCTTTTGCCGCTTCGAGAAGAATCGCGTGATTCTTCTCTTCTTTAAGCTTTCCGGCAGCAAATGTCTGCTCAAGCAGAATTTCAAGCACTCCGTTTTCTGGCTTTTTAAAACGGGCATTTACCAGTAGAGCCTGACAAACATTGGATTTGCTGCCAACTGCGTTGCGGAATTCCGCGAATGGATCAGCATTTTTCGAAGTTACCGTGGTCATCGGCACCACGTTGTCAGGCAGATGTGTCGGCCGGGGTGCTGGAGACGACTGCGACGGAACCAGAGTTGGCCGGGCCGGTGGGGTCGAGACTGGCTGAGCGGTTGGCCCCACAGCTGCTGCAGGCACCGGCCGTCCGCCACGGGCGGCACCAGGCTGGCCTGCCAGTCTTTTAACCGCGGCCAGTTTCTGTTCAAGCTGTTCAACCCTTTTTTCAAGTGCTTCAGCCGCAAAAATCTCGTCACCGAGACCGAGACGGATCAATTCGGATTCGAGCAGCACTCTTGCCTGAAGCGAGCTTCTGATTGTCATCAGAGCCCTTTCAACCCGGCTAACTGCGCCGATCAGATAGCGTGCCGACAGCTGACTTATCTGATTTTTCAATTCTGTGACCTGTTCGGCCGGAAGATCCAGAACCTGGTTCGCCTCCGGATCGATGCGCAGAATCATGCAGCGACGCAGATATTCAAGCAGGTCACGGCCAATCGTCTGCGGCTCGTAACCGCGAAAATACAGGTCGTTCAGCTGTTTAACCAGAGCGGCGAGGTCGTGAGCAAAAATGGCGCCGGCAATGGTCTTGAGTGTCGAATAACTCAAGCGTCTCGTCATCTCAAGAACCTGATCGAGAGTTATCAGATCACCCGAAGCCGAGGCCGAAATCTGATCGAGCAGACTGAGCGCGTCGCGAAAGCCGCCTTCGGCACATTCAGCGATCATCGACAGTGCTTCGGGCTCAAATGCCGGAAAACCGCCATCGGCGTTTTCAAGTTTAACTATCTCTTCAAGGCGGGCCTGAATGGTGCGCCGCGACACAGAATGAAAATCGAAGCACTGGCAGCGGGAAATGATGGTAGCCGGCACTTTCTGAGGGTCGGTGGTTGCCAGAACAAAAAGCACATTCGGAGGTGGCTCTTCAAGTGTCTTGAGAAAGGCGTTGAACGCCGAACCCGAGAGCATATGAACTTCGTCGATGATATAAATTTTGTATTTGCCCTCGGCAGGGCGGTATTTAACCTTCTCGCGCATCTGCCTGATATCTTCGACGCTGTTGTTACTGGCTGCGTCGATTTCGATGATATCCATGAAGTTCATCTCTTCAATGCGGCGGCAGTTGTGGCAGACACGGCAGCAGTCGGGCAGACCACGCTCATCTTTCTGCAGATCTGTGCAGTTGAGAATCTTGGCAAGCAGACGTGCAGCAGAAGTTTTACCGGTGCCACGCGGCCCGGAAAACATATAAGCGTGGGAAATGCGGTCAGAAGCCACTGCCGACTGAATTGTGCGTGAAATGTGTTCCTGGCCCGACAGTTCAGAAAAACGCTGGGGGCGATATTTGCGATACAGGTTCTGACGGGCTGGTGCAGTCATCTGGTTCTCCGTTCACGGGCAATCTTGCTCACCTGCAACAGGTTAACAGATTAACAGCTAAAAAAAAAGACCCATGTCTGGAATGGGAGAGAAGTCGTGCACCTGACTTCGAACATACGTCAATGGTACGTATCCTGAACTATAGGCTCCGGACAGGCGCTGCCACATCACCCGAAAGCGATCGTTTACCGTTGCTACCTTCCGATCCTGGCGGAGTTCACGGACTTTCGCCGTGTGGAACCCGTCCTTCGATGCTTCTAGAACTGGCCGTTGCCACCAACAATGCCCTCTGACAGGGATTCGATCCGCCTGGCGGGGATTTGCGGTGGATAAGGGACCCCGAGCCCCCCATCTAGCACGACAACGGAAAGGGCGGGATTCGAACCCGCGGTGGAGTTGCCCCCACTCACGCTCTCCAGGCGTGTGCCTTAGACCAACTCAGCCACCTTTCCGGGTGAGGGAAAATTAAAACCCTCAGGAAAAAGCAACGCGCCCGAGAGGACTCGAACCTCTGGCCACCAGATCCGCAATCTGGTGCTCTATCCAAACTGAGCTACGGGCGCAAATTCGCTTCGGAGAGAGGGGGATTTGAACCCCCGGTACCAGTTACCCAGTACGACAGTTTAGCAAACTGTTGGTTTAAGCCACTCACCCATCTCTCCAGAGATGCAATCGGAGGAAGTAGGATTCGAACCCACGGAGCTTTCACCCTGCGGTTTTCAAGACCGCCGCCTTAGACCACTCGGCCATTCCTCCAGTGCCTCATAAAGATAACACAGGTACCGATCAAAATCAACACTTTTTCAGCGGTTTTGTCTGACTAATCTCGACAATGTACAGCCGATTTTTTGCAGCGCCATTGCATTAAACTGAAAAAAACATAAGTCCGGAAATTAAAATTCCCGCTGTCAAGTGTTCATGAACAGCGGGAATAACGTAAAAGCAAAGTAAAAGCCTCAGGGGGCTTCTGCGGCCGGCGACGCCTGATCAGGAACTGCAACCGGCGTCTGAGGTGCCGGGGCGGCCGGGGCGGCCTGACCGCCCTGCTCGTTCTTTTCGTTGATTGTATAAATCACGAGTTCTTCGGGTTTAACCAGACCAAGGCGTTCACGTGCCAGTCTTTCGATACCTTCAGGTGTTGAAAGCATTTCGAGGTTTTGTTTGAGATGCCGGTTTTCACGTTCGAGTGCTTCGATACGCTCACGCAGTTCAGCTTCGCGCTGCAGCAGTGTGCGAATGTTGTTGTAGCGGACCAGATAGGTTATTGACAGAGCCACACAGAATACCACCGACAGAATGAACATGATTTCTGTCGAAAACCGCACACGTTTACGTTTGACCGGCACTTTTTCTTCGTTCATGACCCTTGTTTACCCTTGCCAGAAATTGAAATGAAACGGCTGCCTCTCTTATTCAGAGAGGCAGCCTCGTTTTATCAGTCGGCAGCTTCTTCTTTCGACGGAATTCTGACTACAGAAATCAGCCTGTCATCGCCATCGAGAGTTATCAACTTAACACCAGAGGCGGCTCTGCCGGTATTTCTTATCGAATCTGCGTTCAGGCGCACGACCTTGCCGTTGGTGGTGACGACCATCAGCTCATCGCCCTCGAACATGCGTTTTATTGCGAGAACTTCGCCGGTCTTTTCCATGATCTTGAGGTTAATGACGCCTTTGCCACCGCGATGGGTGACGCGATAGTTATTGACGTCGGTCTTTTTGCCGAAACCAAGCGCTGAAACGGTCAGAAGTCTGCCTTCATAGCGGCCGTCATCTTCGACTGGCGGAGCGGTTTCGCCGTCAGGAGCATCTTCGATGATTTCGTCTTCGATCACTTCATCAATAACTTCGTCGATAACTTCATCAGCCTCATCAATCGGCGCTTCTGCTTCGGCAGCCACGGTGATATCACCCTCAACAGACGGAACTACGGCAACATGCAGTTCACCGTCGTCGTCTTTCTTGCGGCTGAAAACTTCCATGCCGATAACTTCATCGTTCTTGTCTCTGAAAGTGATGGCCTTGACCCCACGGGCAGTTCTGCCCATGACGCGCACTTCACTCTCAGGGAAACGTATGGCATAGCCATTGCGGGTCGCGATGACCACCTGCTCGCCACCATTGATCGGTTTTACACCAATCAGTTCATCGCCTTCATCGAGCTTGAGCGCAATGATGCCACGGGCCATCGGTCGGGCAAACGCTGAAAGCATGACCATCTTCGAGATGCCTTTGCGGGTTACCATGAACAGGCGGCGCACATCATCGAACTTCTTGATCGGCAGAATGGCGGTGAGGGTTTCGTTTTCTTCGAACTGCAGCAGGTTGACCATGGCGCGACCACTTGCCTGGCGGCCACCTTCGGGTATCTGGTAACCCTTGATCCAGTGTACTTTACCGATCGAGGTGAATACCAGCAGATATGAATGGGTCGTGGCCAGGAACATATGTTCGACGACATCTTCGTCTTTGACGCCCATGACGTTGCTGCCCTTGCTGCCACGGCTGATCTGCCTGAAAACGCTTGGTGACATGCGCTTGACATAGCCGTTCTTGGTCAGGGTGATGATGATATCTTCTTCCTGCATCAGATCTTCGACATTCAGTTTTTCGGCTGAAGATCTGGTGATCTTGCTGCGGCGGGCATCACCAAAGCGGGTTTTGATATCGAGCAGTTCTTCTTTGATGATTTCTCTGACCTTCTCGTCTGATTCGAGAATGCCTTTAAGCTTCTGGATCAAAGCCAGAGTGTCGTGGTATTCGGCGATGATCTTGTCGCGTTCGAGGCCGGTCAGTCTCTGCAGGCGCATTTCGAGAATCGCCTGTGACTGTTTATCAGAGAGCATGAAGGTATCCATGAGGCCCTGTTTGGCTTCATTCGGATCTTTAGCTGACTTGATCAGCTCAATAACCGCGTCGAGATTATCGAGAGCGATCGTCAAACCTTCAAGAATGTGGGCCTTCTCTTCGGCCTTGCGCAGCTGGAACACGGTTCTGCGACGAATGACTTCGCGGCAGTGGTTAACATAGTGTTCCATCATCTGTTTGAGATTGAGAACGAGCGGGCGGTTATCGACAAGAACCAGGTTGATTACGCCGAAACTGCTCTGCATCTGAGTGTGCTTGTACAACTGATTGAGAATGACGTCGGTATTGACGCCTTTGCGCAGCTCGATGCAGACGCGCATACCTTCGCGGCTCGACTCATCACGAAGGTCGGTAATACCGTCGATCTTCTTTTCCTTGATCAGATCAGCAATTGATTTGACCAGGCGGGCTTTGTTGACCTGATAAGGCAGTTCAGTAACGACGATGCGGTCACGGCCCTTGTTGAATTCTTCAATTTCGACGACTGAGCGAACAACGATGCTGCCGCGACCAGTTTTAAAAGCTGATTCGATGCCATCGGTGCCCATAATGATGCCGCCGGTCGGGAAATCCGGGCCGGGAATATACTGCATCAGCTCATCGATGGTAACTTCAGGGTTATTGATCAACTGAATCAGGCCGTCAATGACTTCTGCGAGGTTATGAGAAGGCATGTTGGTCGCCATACCAACCGCGATACCGGATGAACCGTTGACCAGCAGATTCGGAAACTTGCTGGGCAGCACTATCGGCTCGTTCAGAGAACCGTCAAAGTTCGGCATCCATTCGACCGTTTCCATCTCGATGTCTTTGAGCATTTCTTCTGCCAGAGCTTCGAGACGGGCTTCGGTATAACGCATTGCCGCTGCTTCATCGCCGTCGACCGAACCAAAGTTGCCGTGGCCGTTGATCAGCGGGTAGCGCAGGCTGAAATCCTGGGCCATGCGAACCAGGGTGTCATAAACAGCTGAGTCGCCGTGCGGGTGATATTTACCAAGAACTTCCCCGACGGTGCGGGCTGATTTGACGAAAGGTTTCTTGCTGGTGATGCCCTGATCGAACATTGCGTAGAGCACGCGGCGATGAACCGGCTTCAGGCCATCTCTGACGTCTGGCAGAGCTCGGCCGACGATTACGCTCATCGCATAATCGATATACGAAGCCTTCATATCGTCTTCGATATTGATATGTCTGATGCCCGTCGGCGGTGGTGGTGGCGGAGGAGGAGGAGTCTCGATGCCGCCATTTTCCTCGACAGGAATATTTTCGTTGATGTTATCCATTATGAAAGCCCCTTAATCATATATCCAGGTTTTTGACCTGTTTGGCGTATACGGTAATGAAGTCGCGGCGCGGTTCGACCTTGTCGCCCATCAATACCGAGAAAATGCGGTCGGCTTCGGTTTCGTCATCGGCGCGAACCTTTTTGAGAAGACGGGTTTCCGGGTTCATGGTGGTTTCCCAGAGCTGTTCGGGGTTCATTTCACCAAGACCTTTGTAGCGCTGCAAAACGACTTTGTCCATGCCGCCGAATTCTTCCTGAACGATCTTGTCTTTTTCGTCATCGCTGAAGGCATATTTCTCGACCTTGCCCTTTTTCAGCTTATAAAGCGGCGGCTGGGCAATATAGAGATAGCCTTTGTGAATCAGTTCTGGCATATATCTGAAGAAGAAGGTCAGCAGCAGAGTTCTGATATGCGCACCGTCGACGTCGGCATCTGTCATGATTACCAGTTTATGGTAGCGGGTCTTGCTGATATCGAAGTCTTCGGCTCCGACGTTGGTGCCGATGGCGTTGATAAGGTCCTGAATCGTTTCGCTGCCGATAACCCTTTCGAGACGGGTCTTTTCGACATTGAGAATTTTGCCGCGCAGGGGCAGAATTGCCTGAGTGCGCCGGTCACGGCCCTGCTTCGCCGAACCACCTGCTGAGTTACCTTCGACGATGAACAGTTCGCATTTGGCCGGGTCACGTTCTGAGCAGTCAGCGAGCTTGCCAGGCAGAGAACCACCTTCGAGAGCGGTTTTGCGGCGGGTAAGCTCTCTGGCTTTCTGGGCGGCCAGTCTGGCGCGCATCGAAGTCAGAATTTTGTCCATGACCGGGCGGGCAACACCGGGGTTCTGTTCGAAATAATCATAAAGAACATCGCTGACAACCTGGTCAACAACCGCCCTGACCTCAGGGTTACCGAGCTTGCCCTTCGTCTGGCCTTCAAACTGAGGCTCGGGCACGCGAATTGAAAGAACGCCAATCAGGCCTTCACGTGTATCTTCTGTAGTGAGCTTGATTTCATTGCCCTTGCCCTTCTCTTTGCCGAGCAGGTCAGGGTTTTCTTTGAGATAGCGGTTAAACACCTTGGTCAGGGCGTTTCTGTAGCCGACAACATGTGTGCCGCCGTCGATGGTGTTGATGTTGTTGACGAAGGCAAAGAACTGCTCGGCGTAGCCGTCGTTATACGACATGGCCACATCGATTTCGATACCGTCTTTTTCTTTGGAAAAACTTATTACATCACGGAAAAGCGGATTTTTGGTCTCGTTGAGGAATTCGACGAAACTGGCAATGCCGCCGACGTATTCGAACAGATGACATTTGAGCGTCGACTTCTGGCGCAGAACGATTTTGACGCCGCGGTTAAGAAACGCCAGTTCGCGCAGACGCTTCGAAAGAATATCGAAACTGAATTCGGTGCTTTCGAAGATTTCAGCATCTGGTTTAAAGCGAATCTTGGTGCCGGTGCGGCTGGCGCCTTCGCTGGTGATCATCGGGCCGGCAACGGCACCGCGACGGAAAGTCTGCTGAAAGATGCTGCCATCACGCCAGACCGTTACTTCGAGCCATTCTGACAGGGCGTTAACGACCGAAATACCGACGCCGTGAAGACCGCCGCTGTATTTATAGCTGTTTTTGTCGAATTTGCCGCCTGAGTGAAGAACGGTAAGAATAACTTCGAGGGCAGATTTGCCGGTTTGTTCATGCACATCGACCGGAATACCGCGGCCATCATCGAGAACCGAAATGGAACCATCTTCATACATGGTTACGTGAACGGTGCTGGCATGTCCTGCAAGAGCTTCGTCAATACTGTTGTCAACGATTTCCCAGACGAGGTGGTGCAGACCGTCGAGGCCGGTGCCGCCAATATACATGCCCGGTCTCTTGCGAACCGCTTCCAGCCCTTCAAGGACTCTAATGTTGCGCGCTGAATATTCGGCGGCATTGCCGTTACCATTTTCATGGTTGTGTTCGGCAGGCTGCTCAAAATTTTCGGGCGGTTCCTGCTGCATTACAACAGGGTTTTCCTGATCAGTCATTGCGTCGCTCCTTTAATATCTATACTGGGAACTCATCTTCCATTCAGCCTTCAGGTATTCTGCCTGCTGAAATGGGTGACAAATTCCGCGTTGTGCAAGTGCTTCGGGGGAAAGAGTCGAACCGATCCAGCGACCATCAACGGTTTTTATGGCCGCCCGGTATTCGCCCTCATCTTCAAGCTTCGGCAGAGCCTCGACAACACGCCGGCGCGTGGTTTCATCGACAGTCTGCAGATTTATTATCAATTCACAGGTTTTGAAATCAACGAATTCATTCTGACCGATATGAATCAGCATTCTGGTTCTCCGGGTTTGATTGCCAGGTAGGCGTGCCAGCGTTCATCGGGCACCTCCTGGGTGTGCAGATGTTCAAAGTCTACTTCATCTGGCATGCAGCCGCTGAAAAGCATCATGCTGCGCACCATTTCCTTGCGCATGCGGGCTGCTGTTTCTTCATCGTAGCTCAACGAAAGGTCGGCCGCCAGCTCCTGAATCAGATTCAGGCTTTCATCGAGCAATTCAGCGCGAATAGCTTCGAATTCAACAATGGTCAGGCCGCTTTCGAATTCGCAAATTTCTTCAAAAGTAAGCCAGGGCATCTCTGAAACCAGCACCCTGGTTTTTAACAGCTTATCTTCGCGGGTTTTATAAACACACATCGCACAGACACCATTTTTTGAGCGCGTTACAGCGGCACGGCACAACACACACAATTGATAGCCGCGCTCTTCAAGACCCTTGAGTCTGGCGTTCAGCTTCTGCTGACAGCGACGCATCTGTTCTGACAATTCCTGATCCTTTAATTCTGCCATTGGCACTTCATCTTCAGTCTGCCAGTCTGGCCAGGTGGCCTCTTTGACCATCTTTTCGACTTCCGGCGGTATTGCTCCCGGCTTGCCAATCACTTCACTGATTTTCATCTCAGGGAAAAGCCCATTAAGCTTCTCGATAATTCTGGCTTTGAGAAACACCAGAGTCTGCATCCACTGGCTGTCAGCAACCGCAAGATAGAGACGGCCCTTGATCAGCCGGGTCGGGCAGGTTTTGGCGGCCAGCTGCAGACCAACAACATCTTTCCAGGCGTTGATGAGTTTGCCAAGGGTTACCAGCTCTCTGGCTGTCAGCACAAAGCGCTGTCGGCTCTCAGAAGCGCGAAACGTAGCTTCACGCATGCCGGACAATGCTTTGACCAGAGAGAAACTTGCGGGTTTAGTGCCGCCGACTCTCCGGTTCACTGCAGTCTGCTTGAAGGTTTCCATTGGCCCTCTGGCTGTTGTCAGTCAATTCCCTCTCAGTGAAGAAGAGAGGGTGTAATATACTACTCTAAAATGACTTTTTTTTCAAGTAGTAACAACAGTCGGAAATTAGCTTAAAAACGCCTCTCGTAGCGTTTTTAAACGGGCCGGCAACATTTATTGCTTATCGGGGTCGACAAAGCGTCTGACGCGCTCGAATTCTTCGGCAAATGCCTTTTCCTGTTTGAGCTTGCGATTAACTTTATCGCAGGCATGCATGACCGTAGTATGGTCACGGCCACCAAACTTGTCACCAATCTGGTTGAGTGAGGCATCGGTAAAAATCTGACACAGGCGCATGGCAACCTGTCTGGGAAGCACGAGATTCTGCGAGCGCCTTTTCCCGGTCAATTCGTCTTCAGAGATGTCGTAAAACTCGGCGACGCGCTTCTGAATCCAGGGGATGCTTATCTTACCACCGGCATTTTCGCGCAGCACGTCTTTGAGCACCTGGTCGACCAGGTCTTTGCTGACCGGCTTTCGCATAATGCCTGCAAAGGCGAGAACGCTGTTGAAGGCACCTTCGATATCTCGAATGTGTGATACAACATTCTGAGCCAGATACATGATGATCTCGTCTGATACTTCGACCATCGACTGACTGGCAAATTTTTTAAAAATGGCGGCACGCATTTCGAGGTCTGGTGGCTGAATATCTACAACCACACCCATGCCAAATCTTGAGGCCAGGCGTTCTTCGAGTGATTCGCCACCGCGTTGAATCTTGCCCGGAGCAGAATCAGACGTTAGAACGATCTGCTTTTTCTGCTGAAAAAGTTCGTTGAATGTGTGAAAGAATTCTTCCTGGGTCTGCTCTTTACCTGCAAAAAACTGCACATCATCGATCAGCAGCAGGTCAATTTTGCGGTATTTAGACCGAAATGCTTCGGCTTTTTTATCTTTCAGTGAATCGATAAATTCATTGGTGAAAGTTTCTGAAGAAAGGTAGGCTATCTTGGCTTTCGGGTTGTTTTTAAGCAGTTCCTGGCCGATCGCTTGAATCAGATGGGTTTTGCCAAGGCCGACACCGCCATAAATGAATACAGGGTTGTGGAGACTGCCCGGATTTTTAGCTACCGCCTGGCAGACTGCATATGCAAACTGGTTGCTTTTGCCTACCACAAAAGAATCAAAAGAATATTTGCTGTTAAACATGCCGTCATATTTGGCCGGAACTGTTTTAGCAGATTTAAGCGGTTCGTCATCGGTTCTGATTGCCGGAATTGTCGGCTGCTGAGGTTTAACTGCAGCCGGCCGACCGGTTTTGGTAACCAGACGATATTTGAGAGCAGGTTTTTCGCCGCTGAGAATGCGGGTGATTACATCGGCGTAACGCTTTTCGGCGAGGTCGCGGCAGAAGTCATTAGCGGCTTCCATTATCAGATGGTCGCCTTCAATAGCTGCCGGCGTGATGGAACTGAGAAAAATCTTCGAACTTGCCTTGTTTTTACTGCTTCCATCAGCCTGGATTTCTGTGGTGATTTTATTCCAGAGCGTATCGAGCGACGATATCATGTACAGTGACCTCACAACTTTGTGTACAACAAATTCAAATAACCGGAGAAAGCAATAGCCACGTGAAACGGGTTATTCTGCGTTTGTTGGGATGGTTGAATAATAGCAGACAAAAGCCTTATCCGCAAGGTTTTTTAACATCAATGTTCTGATAATAATCTGGAAAACCATGTGGAAATTCTGTGGAAAAATCGTGGAAAACCACAAACAAAAAAATATGTTAACAAACAGTGAAAAACTTCAAAGGCTTTCAACAACCTTTTCCACATTGGCAAATCAAGAACTGAAAAGTTGTACACGGGTTTTCCACAGTTTCCACCGAGCCTAAAGAATAATAAGACTATGTCTTTTAATTAATTATGTACAACATAATTATAGCCAATGTGCAAAAACAGACATCGAAAAACAAAGCCGCACTTACACAAATATACCTTATTGCCCATGTTTTGCCTATCTGGTATACTCGCCTCACTCTCACTACCATGGAGAAAAAAATGCCAAAAGCAGTTGCAAAAGAAAAAACCGTCAGGGTTACCACAGATAAACAGGGCCAGGTCATCGATCAGGTCGTAGATATAATAAAATTCATGGGCGAAAATCGTCTCGCCGAGATCGAACTCGAAACTTCAGAGCTTAAACTCAGTCTTAAAAAGCACTCAGTTGCAACTCATCATGTTGTTCAGCCCCAGGCTGCAGTTATGCCGATGCCAATGATGCATATCGAAGCGCCGGCAATCAAAAAGCAGCCAGAAAAAACACCGGCAGCCGAAAAACCAGCTGTTGTCGATAATGCCAAAACCGTTGTTTCACCTATGACCGGCACTTTCTATAGAGCTCCATCGCCTGATTCACAGCCATTCATCAAAGAAGGCGACGTGATAAAGGCCGGTCAGACCATCTGCATCGTTGAAGCAATGAAGATGATGAACGAAATAAAGTCTGATAAAGCCGGAAAAGTTATAAAAATTCTTATCGAGAACGGCAAACCCGTAGAAAAGGGCGCAGCTCTCATCAGTATCGGAGAATAATCATGCAGACTTTTGACCTGATCATTCTTGGCGGCGGTCCTGGTGGTTACCCTCTTGCAGCACGTATGGCCCGCAAAGGCTGGAAAGTTGCCATCGTCGACAACGAAAGTGAATTTGGCGGCACCTGTCTCAACTGGGGCTGCATACCTACCAAGGCTCTGCTGGCCTCTTCCCGCACATATCATCTGCTGAAAAGTGCGGCTGATTTTGGCCTCAGCTGCGAAAACCCTGGTTTTGACTGGTCAAAAGTTCTTGAACGCAAGAATAAAATCACGGCACAGTTGCGCCAGGGCATCATCAAGATGCTCGAAAAAAGCGGCGTTACTCTGTTCAAAGGCATCGGAAAACTTTATAAAGACCGTGTGATAAAAATTGCCGGTTACGAAGAATCAATTCAGGGTAACAAAATCTGTCTGGCAGTTGGTTCTGTTCCGGCTGCTCCGGCAGTTTTTCCGGCTAACCGCAGCATTTTCTGGACAAGCAACGAAGCGCTCAATACTGCTGAAGTTCCGCAGAGCCTTCTTGTAGTTGGCGGCGGCGTCATAGGCATAGAGCTGGGCCATGTATTCGCTGAATTTGGCAGCAAAGTCTGCGTAGTCGAAATGATGCCGCAGATTCTGCCGGGTCTCGACAATGCCACGGCGAAACGCCTGCTGCCGGTTTTTAAAAAATCAGGCATGGAAATCATGACCGGCAAAAAGGTAGATTCTCTGACCGAAAAGAACGGCCGGGCACTCGCAGTGATCGATGGCACCGAGCGCGAATTCGACAAGGTTCTCATAGCTGTCGGCCGCCGCGTTAACATGAGTTTCATGCATGAAACAGATGTGCAGATCGAAACCGAACGCGGTCTGCTCAAAACCGGTGACGATTATCAGACCAGTGAACCCGGTGTATTTGCGATTGGCGACGCGATTAAAGGCCCGATGCTTGCTCACAAAGCCTCTTACGACGCCATGATCCTTGCTGCCCAATGGCAGGGCGAAAAAGTGGCGGCCGATTATTCACTCGTTCCGTCATGCGTTTACACGCACCCCGAAATTGCCTGGGTCGGCCAGAGCGAAGATACCCTGAAAGAAAAGGGTATTGAATACAAGACCGGCCGCAGTCTGTTTTCGGCCAATGGTAAAGCACTCACCGCCGGCGAGGGTGATGGGCAGATCAAGACTCTCATCGGCAACGACGGCAAACTTCTCGGCGCAGTCATCTGGGGCCCTGAAGCGAGCAATATCATTAATGAAGCCACGATGATGTCGCAGTTCGGAATCGACCACCACGCTTTCAGTCGCATGATCCACCCGCACCCGACCCTTTCCGAAGCCTTCATGGAAGCTGTCGAGAACGCGACAGGTGAAGGAGTTCACGGCTGAAATGAAAAGCGCCGGGTTCATCAACCTGCCGGAGTGGAAACGCCGATTACAGGAAATTCTCAGCAGTCTCGGGCGTGAAGAAGCGCTTAAATTTCCGGTGCTTGGCCGTGAAAATGCCGAGAAACCATGGATGGCTCTCGATTCAGGTGACTTTTTTGCTGCTGTTCAAACCGGTATTCATTTTGTCGGTGGCAACCATGTAAAAAAACTGCCTGAAAACATCATCACTACCGATGCTGAGTTGGCTATCAGGCGTCTACTTGAGGGTAAACACCGCCAGACTTTTTACAGTGCCGCCATTGGTGGCACTTTTCCGTTCCAACGCATAATCTGCTCCGAATATGCTGTTGCAAAGCCTGAGAAGATAATGGTGCAGAATGATTCAGTCACCAGTTTTGTGCTGTCGCGCATGGAAAAAGAGGGCAAAACCCTTGAACAGGCGATTCACGAAGCCCAGTGGGAAAAACTGGCCGGTGGTAACCCAAGTCAGAACCTACATGGAATGGTCAGCAGAAATCGTCTGGTATTACAGATTGCCAGTATTTTCGGGCGTATACTGCGGCCAGAAGATATATTCACCGCCGGAATAAGCACTTTATCTCTCGACGATGTCAGAATTGCTGCAGAATTAGGCTTTTCAATCAGACTGCTCGGCATTGCCAGGTATCAGGAAGGCTCAGTAATGGCTATTGTGGAGCCATGCATGATTCCGACAAGATATCTTCTGGCTCAGGTTCGTGGCGGTTCAGAAATGATCTATGTTCGCACTACCGACGCACTGACTCAGGCTTACACATGCCCAGGCACTTCACCCGAAATTCAGGTGCGCGGTATTTTATCTGATCTTTATGATGAATGCCCCATCAAAGCGACTGAACTGACGTCTCCTGACCATATTGAGCCCTTTGCTGACCATTTTTATCTGCGCTTCAATATCGTTAACCTTACCGATACCATGGCGCAACTGCTGCAAATGCTTAATCGCAATGATATAGAGATCGAAAAAATTCATCAGACTGCCGTTGCCGTTTCACGAGAAACCTCTGATACTGCGGGGTACGCGGTCATCCTCATCACCAGTCGCACTACCCGTGACTGTCTTGAAAAAGCGCTCAGTCAGATTGCCGGCCATGTTAAGCTGGCAGGTCTGAAAGCCTGTTTCCGTTACATAAGGCAGGCCTGAAACCCATGTTTGCCAATGGCGAAGTTCTTGTACAAAAGTTTGGCGGTTCATCTATGGGCTCAGTCGAGCGCATAAAGAAGGTTGCCGAGCGCATTGCCGAAAAGGCCAGGCGCGGCCACCGCATGGTTGTCGTAGTGTCGGCGATGGGCGATACCACCGATGACCTGATTTCGCTGATGGGCAAGGTTACACCAGTGCCGGAGAGGCGCGAGCTCGATCATATAATGGCGACCGGAGAAATGGTCAGCGCTTCTCTTGCCGCCGCAGCTCTCAAAGATCTGGGCGTGCGTTCACGCTCTTTCAACGCTTTCAATCTGCAGCTTTTCTCAGAAATGCAGGGAGAAGACTACAATATTGTCAGCATCGGAAGGGCCAGACAGCTGGCTGAGTTTCTCGAACCGGGCGCTGTGGCAGTAGTTGCCGGTTTTCAGGGCATTACCGGCGACGGTGATCTCACAACTCTCGGTCGCGGCGGGTCTGACCTCACCGCTGTCATTCTGGCACGCGAACTCGGCCAGAAGGTCTGCGAAAAATACACCGATGAAGACGGCATTTATACAGCCGATCCACGCATTATTCCTGATGCACATAAGGTCTGGCATCTCAGTTATGATGAAATGCTTATGCTGGCAAAGTTTGGCAATGGCATTCTCCACCCGCGTGCTATTTCAAGCGCCCGCGACTGCCAGATACGTATTCATGTGCGCTCAAGCTTTTCAAATGCCGAAGGTAGCGTTGTTGGCCCAGATGGTGACGATCAGGTCGCGGTCAAGAGCATAACCTGCGACAGTAAGCTTGTTTATATGCGCTTACACGGTGTTGGCCAGCCAGACACGGTTCTGCTTGAAGACCTGAAGAACCAGCCTTTCAAGCCATCGATTCAACAGTTCAAGCCTTATAACGAGTTGAAGGGAAGCTTTCGCCTTGGCTTCAGACGCAGCGACGCTTTTTCAGCTATTCCCTTCTGTTGGGAACACGCCGCCAGACTTAATGCCGATGAGGTCGAATGCTTTGCCAACCTCACCACGATAACCCTTGTTGGTTGTGGACTTGCCGGTAACAGTCAACTGGCTGCAACCTTTGCGCGCACCCTTGGCAATATTGTGCCGGTTGTCGACCAGCATGACCATATCAGGCTCAGCTATGCCGTCGACAAGACTGAAGTTAAGCCGGCCATGGAAGCCCTGCATCGCGCCATCACATCTCTGCGCGCCTGAATTAACTTTAATCGCTTTTAAGACTTGTGTTCGGGGTTGGTCAGGCAGTAAAAAACCGGAATCACCAACATCGTCAACACCGCAGAAATAGCTATCCCACCGATTGAGGCCATGCCGATACCACTGCGCAGTTCGCTGCCCAGGCTGTTGTCGAGTGCCATCGGCAGCATGCCTGCCACTGCAGCCAGGGTAATCATGGAAATTGCCCGCAGTTCGTTTTCTATGGCCGAAAACATTGCCTGGTGCGGGCTTAGCCCTGCTTCAAGATTGAGTTGAACCCGATCCATGATGAGAATGGCATTGTTGACGACAATACCGATCAGCATGACGCCGCCAAGCAGCACCATCATCGAAATAGGTTCGCCGGCAAGATACAGAGCCCATATACAGCCGATCAGACCGAGCGGAATGGTCACAAGAATGATAAGCGGCCGGGTGAAAGAATTCAGAATGGCGGCCAGCAGCAGATATGTAAGAAAGAAAGCGATGATGCCGACTTCGACAAAGTCAGCCATGCCCTCGTGCATGGCTTCGACTTTTCCGAAAAATGCGTGCGAATAACCGGCCGGCAAAGGTTTTTCGGCGGTAATCAATCTGACGAGCTGATCAGCAGCGCGACCAAGTGGAGTGCCACGGGCCGGGTTGGCGTAAAACATCACAACGCGGCTCTTGTTGCGCCTGGTAATCAGAACCGGCGCCTGTTTTTGCTCGATGCTGGCAAAGTTTCGCAGAATGACCGGGTGACCAACCGGGCCGGGCATTTCGAGTTCGTTGATCTGGTTCAAACCTTCCTTTTCGCTGAGTTTGACGCGAATGTCGTAAGAGCGCGCCTCACTTTTGAAAATACCAGCCTTTGCCCCTTCGAGGTTGGTTCTTAGAGCCATACCCAATTGCGTTGCCGGAACTTTGAGATCGCCAAGGACAGCGCGCTGTGGCTTAATCCGCAGTTCATTCTTGCCGGCACGCACCGAAGTGTCGATTTCTTCAAGCCAGCCGGTTTGTCTGGCCCTGGCGGCAAGATCGGTGACAATAGCGTTGAGAACTGCAAAGTCATTGCCGTTGATTACCAGCTTGAGCTCAGCACCGGCACCGGTCTGATCTGGCAGAGTTGTGCTGACCATGACATCAGAGATTTTAGCGAGTCGCTCTGTGATCATGCGGCGAAGACTGTGAATATCGGTCGTGCGCTGATTCTTTTCGCTGAATTTGCAGAATATCTGCGCCAGATAGACGCCCTCAGAAGTCTGCCCAACCGTGCCGTCGATTTTTCCGACAGTTGTCAGCCGGTGCTTCAGTTCAGGCACGTCAGCGAGTGTCTGTTCGATTAATCGAGTATTTTCAATGGTTGCTGCCAGAGAAAAGGTTGTCGGAAATTCAAGTTTAACAATTATTTCACCGCGATCAGACACCGGCAGAAATGCAAAGCCAACCGCCGGAACAAGATACAGGGCATGCCCGAGCAGCAGCATTGTAAACAAAATAAATGTGGCGGCCCGCCAGCGTTTCGCGGCGAGTATTCTGACTATACCGACAACTGACGAGGTAAAACGGGCAAAATTGTGGTTCCAGAATTTTTCGAGCCTCTTGAGCGGCGAATCCTTATCGCTGGCGGGTTTGATAATTCTGGCGGCGAGCGCCGGCGTCAGCGTGAACGATAAAAACAGCGAAATGGCGGTAACTCCGACCATGGTCAGTGCAAACGGAATGAAAAACTGCCCTATCTGCCCTTTCATCAGGCTGATCGGAAAAAGAACGACGATATTGGTGCCGGCACTTGCAATTACGGCCGCCACAATCTCACTGCTGCCTTCAATTGCGGCAGTTTCACTGTTCTGACCCGCCGCAATTTTTGCAACAATGCTTTCGAGAACAACGATGGCATTGGTAACGAGTATGCCGACCGAAAGACCAAGCGACATCAAAGTCACCGTGTTGAGGCTGTAATTCATCAGTGCGATGAAACAGATGCCGGCAATGACCGTGAGCGGCATGGTAATGGCTACCGTAATCGTCGAGCTGAAATTGTAAAGAAAGAAAAACATCAGAATCGCGGTCAGCAGAATTCCCTGCCAGATGTTGTCGACTGCGTTGTCGGCAGATGCCTGAACGTAAGCACCCGAATCGGCGACCCAGACAATTTCGATACCACCGGGTAAACGGCTTTTTAAACTCTCGATGCTTTTTTTGACCTGATTTACAACCTCGACCGCATTGGCGTCAGCTCTTTTTATTATCTGAGCGGCGATGCACTGCCGGCCATCGATGCTGGCTGCCTGGCGACGTTCTTCACTGGCCATGCTGATTTCGCCAATGTCGCGCAGATAGCATCTCTGACCATTCCGGTTAGCAATTTCGAGATCGGCCAGTTCTTTGAAGTTGCGAAAATCCGCATCGAATTTGACCGCGTATTCAGAACCATCGTGTCTGATACGGCCGGCCGGTATCAGCTTCACTTCCTTGCGTATTGCTCCGGCAATGTCAAGACTGGTCAGGCCTCTGGCGGCAAGCTTTTCACGGTCGAGCAGAATCTGCAGCTCACGACGGGCACCGCCGGTAAGTTTGATTTCGGCAACCCCGGGTACAGTAGCCAGAAAATCCCTGAATTCGTTATCGGCGTAGTCGAAAATTTCGTCGATCGGCCGATTTCCGGTAATTGCGAGATTGATGATCGGCTGCGCGTTGATATCGTATTTAAGAACCCGTGGCTTTTCAACCCCCTCGGGAAAATCGCGCAGAATAAGATCGAGCTTGTCGCGAACGTCATTGGCCGCCAGGTCGACGCTGGTGCCGATATGAAATTCGAGAAAAGTCTGACAGGCGTTTTCCATGCATGATGAAGTCAGGTTTTTCAGGCCGTCGATACTGCCGACCGCATCTTCTATGCGTTTGGCAACATCGGTTTCTATTTCTTCCGGCGAGGCGCCCGGGTAGACGGTAACGACCGTTATATACGGCATATCAGTTTTTGGAAGTTCCTCAAGCGGCAGTTTGCGGTATGAGTTGATTCCGAGGCCTGTGATGGCCAGCATCAGGCAGATGACCGCAACCCAGCGTCTGACAGACAGACTGATCAGATTCATTTTGCGGCTCCACTTTCATTTGTCTGCATCTGAACCTGCTGACCGTCATTTATCAGGTGCTGGCCGCCACTTATTATCAGGTCGCCCTGCTTGAGACTGTCAGCCTGATTAATTGCTGTAACCTCATAGAAACCCTCATTTTCGAGGCCGGTGGTTACCATAATCATGCGGGCCCGGTTCTCTTCGACCCGAAAAATGGCTTTGCCGTTGTCGCGGTTGAGAATTGTGGCGGCCGGCACAGCCAGACCGTTTTTCTCTGCCAGCAGAATTGTGATTTCGGCAAGCGCCCCGGGCACCAGCAGTTTGTTCGGGTCTGAAACCTGACATTTGATCTGGAAGGTTCTTAATTCAGTGCTGATTTCGGGGCTTTTAAAAGATACGACCGTTTTAATCTCCGCCCCGGAATAAGATTTTATGCCTGCCTTTGTCTGGCCCTTTTCGACCCGGTGATAGTATTCTGCCGGCAGATAGGCCGAAATCTCGATATTGTCAGGGTCTTTGATCAGCAGAATCGGTTTGCCCGGAGCAGCCATCTCACCCGGTTCCTGCAGTTTCTGCGAAATTCGTCCCGAAATGGGGGCGAGAACCGTCGAATCGGCAAAGTCTTTTTCGGCGATAACGAGCGCCAGCTCAGCCTTTTTCAGCTGTTCCTGGTCGAGTGCGATCAGGGTTTTGATGTGTTCGATCGTGGCTTCGCTGACCTTGAGCTTCAGCATCGCTTTTTCGTAGTTGTCCTGGCTGGTCGAATTGTCTTCCCATAGCAGGCGTGAGCGGTTCGCGTCCTGCTTTGACTTTTCCAGATCGGCTTCTGCCTGTTTGAGCCGTGCTTCTTTTTCTTTTATTGCGAGTTTTGCGATCGTCAGTTCCTGACGCCTGATTTCAAGATTTTTTTCGAGCTTTACCGGATCTATGACAAACAGGCGGGTCTTGTTGGCTTCTACCGCGTCACCTTCTTTAACAAAAATCGCTTCGATTGGTCCGGGAATCCGCGGTGAAACACGGGCAATGCTTGCAGAATCGACGTTACCCTGCACCCGCAGCGTTTCTGAAAAAGTGCGGGCCGTGACCGGAGTAGTGGTAACCGCGAGCGGCTGCGCCTCGATACTCTGTGTGCCAGCGGCAAAAACAATAACGAAAAGGGCTGCGGTCAGAAGGAAATTTGTTGATCTGGTAGATTTCATATTATTGGCCTCGCAATCCGCGATTTTAAATTTATTTCAGGTAACCCCGGCTGGTTTCCGGGAATAAGCGATTCTTTCCGGCTGGAATCAGGGCGACTTTCAGATTCTGTTGGCAGCAATTGACTTTGCCCGCGGTTTCCGCTGACCTGCCGGTTTTTTGCCTTCAGGTGACTTTTTAAGAGGTTTTGGGGGTTGTTCGTGCAGCAGCCATTCCAGCGACAGTTCATATATGTGTTCAGAAATGGCGTTAACACTGCGGATATCGAAGCTGGTGTCAGGGTTGGCGATTTTGATCATGTCGCGCCCGAAAACATAAAAGAAAATCTGGCCGACCACTGAGTAAGCCCACCTCTTTGCTTTGGCCGGGTCAACGCCCTTTTTGATTCTGACAGCCAGGTTTTCGAGAAATTCGAAGTCGGGTTTGAAAACCTCGATACTTTTCTGATCTGCGGCGAACGGAATTTCAAAGCCGGCTCTGACAATGAGTTTGCCATACCAGGCCGGCGCTTTGCCGCTCAGCAGAAACATGCAGCGATCATGAATGAAAATGCGCAGTCTGACTGCCAGAATCTCTTTTGAGTCATCCGCTTCGGTTTCAACCGGCTGCATGATGTGGCTCATAACATGCTTTAACGCGCAGATAAAGAGATTCTGTTTGGTTCCGAAGTGATAGTTGACGGCGGCAATGTTTTGATTTGAAGCATCGGCGATCATCTTGATGCTGGTGCCGCTGTAACCGTGCTCGGCAAAGAGCTGCCCAGCGCATTCGAGCAGAAGATCGTGTGTGGATTTCTTTTTGTTTGTTCCGGTTTCTGAAGCAGGCCTGGTTGCCAGACCTTTGTTGTCGTCGGCAAAACCGTTATAAGTTGCCCGGGCAGCGCGAGAGGTTTGGGCAACCTGCACGACTTGATCAGCTTGATTATTTAGAGAAGTTTGAGCAACCTGTGCCGCTTGATCAGTATCAGATATTTGAGTGATTTTAACAGTTTTAGAAGCGTCAGAGGCCTGAGACGTTGTTTTATCTGTGGCTTGTTCTGCGGGTTGCGCCCGCCGGGTTTGGCTGGAGCCTTTGAGTTTTTTGACTTCTCTGAGCTGGCTGGTTTTTTCAGGTTTTTTGCCGCGCATATTATTCTCCCGGAAAAAAGTCTCAATCAAATATTTAATTTAAATGATCATTTGAATTTTGTCAAAGTTTTACCCTGAAGTGTTACCGGGGCAATTGCAGCAAAATACTTCTGTAACTTATCAGAATAAGATTCCGGCCTGCTGGCTGAAACAGTTCGATGCGCAACACATCACGCAGTAAGCTCCAGATAAAGACCACTTTTTACTGAATTATTAAAAAATCTGAATAAATCGATGGAGCCCTGCGCCGGGATGATGCAATCAGCATTCGTCATTCCGGCCTTGGAACTGGAATCCGGAACTTTAATGCGGTTGCTTCTGAAGCTTAGCGGATGCTTGCAAAATGACAGGATGAGAGTATTATTGGTGCTGCAGATCGAAAGCAGGCAAACTGGCCGATAGTAAAATACGTTGTTACAATCGGCTTAACCAAACTGTTATCGATAAGATTCCCGCCAGTAAACTTTCTGGTTGAAAACTGGAATGACGAAAAATCTGGTAATTCAAATCCGGCAAAAGATTGAACTGTCAAAACGTTTCTGAACAGATTTTTATTTTATAAATCGATAATGTTATAGAAAGTGCCATGGAAAACGAACAACACTTAAAATGCTTTCTCACAAGGCGTCGACTGGCTGCCAAATCAGTTCTGCTAGGTGTCCTTTCCGGGCTGGTCGCGGTTATGTTCAGAATCGGTCTCGAACAGGCAGAACACATAAGGGTGATTCTGCTCGGTATGTTGCGAATGCAGCATGCGTTGATGCCGTCTCTGGTCTTTGCGGTTGCCATGGCAGCAATTCTTATTGCTTTGAAAAAATGGGCACCAGAAGCCTCCGGCAGCGGCATTCCCCATTTAAAGGGCGTCCTTAAGGAAGGCTTTGAATTCAGGGCGGTTCCGGTACTGCTGGTCAAATTTTTTGGCGGCATCATCGGCATTGGCGCCGGACTTGCGCTCGGTCGAGAAGGCCCGACCGTGCAGATGGGCAGCGCAGTTGGGGATATCTGTGCCAGAATCTTCAAATCAAACCATCAGGAAAGGGTGCTTATGCTCTGTGCCGGAGCGGGAGCGGGGCTGGCTTCGGCTTTCAATGCGCCACTTGCCGGTCTGTTGTTCATCATTGAAGAACTGCAGCAGAAGCTTGACCGCTTCAGTCTGGTGGTGGCTTTTTCGGCAACCATCTCCGCCAATCTTGTCTGTCGACTGATTCTGGGTCAGAACCCGATTTTTCAGCTGCGTCTGGTTGGTTACCCCGACATGCGTCTGGTTTTATGGTCGGTTCTTTTTGGTGTGGCCATTGGCTTTGTCGGGCTGGCATTCAATCTGCTGCTGATAAGGTCATTGCGTGTTTTTGGCCCATTCAGGCTGTTACTTGGTATTCTTCTTGGGGTGTTGTTCGGTTTTACCGGCTACTATTTTCCTGATCTGCTCGGCACCGGTCACCGCCTGACCGAAAACGTTTTTCTCTGGCGTTATCCGCTGAAACTTCTGGCAATATTTCTGCTGGCGCGTTTTCTTCTGACACTGCTCAGCTACAACACCGGTGCTCCGGGCGGTATTTTTGCGCCGATTCTGTTGCTTGGAGCTCTCTGCGGCGGCATTTTTCAGCATCTGGTCAACTGGGTCGACCCCGGTCGCTTTGACCCGATGATTTTTCTGGTGCTTGGCATGGCCGGCATGTTTTCGGCAGTTGTGCGCGGTCCGCTGACCGGTACCGTGCTGATCATGGAAATGACCAACGAATTCCTGCTGCTGCTGCCATTGATGATCGTTTCGATCATGGCTTACGCAGTTCCGGAATTTGCCCATAACAAGCCGATTTACGACGAACTGCTTGATCTCGATCTTGCCCGCCGCCAGGCTGATGCTGCCGCTTGCGCATCCTCAACAGGCGCGGAAGTAAGGGAAGAGTCACCAGATACCGGCCTGATCGACAGGGAATAAGTATAATTACAGACAGGCAACTATTGCGTCATTGCTTGGTTGCGGGTTCCATGCAGGGCAAACGCATTAAACTTCTGGATTCCGGGTCTACGCCCGGAATGACGCAATTTATATTCGTCATTCCCGCGAAGGCGGGAATCTAGTTCTGATGAGGGACACAGGCATTTTAGTGCGTTTGCCCTGGGGTTCCATGCGGGAGTTGCTCCACCTGTTTGCCCGAGTGGAAGCTCTGAGAGAATGGCAGACAAGTATAACTTTTTGACAAGACGCGCTGTTGGACAGGTGAGAAATGTTCAATACGCTTTTACAAGGTGCGAGAATTTTCAGAATGTGCTGTCTTTGGCGATTTCAACGATCAGCTGTGTATCTTTTGGTATATCTATATGCTTGCCCCTGACGAAGGTGCCGCCGATCAGGCCAATTGGGCCGAGGAGCATGTAGCCGCCGAGCGAGGCTCCGGCCGCCAGACCCATCTGTTCATTGGTTTTAACTGACTTTTCGCCGAGGGTAATCGGCAGTTCTTTGCCGTTAGCTGCGGTAACCGTCAGATAGCGCAGCTTAAGACTGCCGTTGCGGCCAAAATTGCCCGGCCTTCTCACCTTTTCGAGTTGGGCTCGCGCTGTTGCACCTTTTTTGACTATTGTGCGTCTGCCGATTTTTATCTCTTCGACAACGGTAAATCTGACCATTTCACCGGTTTTGCTGCTGCGTGTCGACAGGCTTTCTTCAAGATTGAGGCGCACCAGAGTGCCGGCCGGAATGACCAGCGGAGCCGCGGCAAAAACTTCACTCAGCTGGCAGAAAATTATAAGAAGGCAAATCAATTTGATTCCGTGGCTTTTCATGGCTTTTCTCCTTTGAAAAACTCTTTTTTACAAGGCTTTATATGATATGCATTCACAGAACGGAAAGTGAAAGTTTTCCGACAGATATTCTTTATCTATTCCCCCATATTATTGAAATTATACAATCCGGGTGTCTGTGGCAATGTTTGTTTTGATAGTCAGGAAAATCGCATTAAACTTCCGGATTCCGGTTCTGCGCCAGGAATGACGAATTGCGTATCTGTCCCGCATTCATGTCCCAGAGATTACGGGCAATTGTGTTCTGATGAGCATATGAGCATTTTTGTGCGATTGCTTTGTTTTGGCAGAATGAGTGCAGACACGGTTTTTATACAAGCTCAGGGATCTGATGTTTTTTTTAATTGCCGGCGGTTGATCGGGTTGGTTCCCCGGCGGTAATTGCTGAAAATCGGCTGTTTTTTACACAGCAGTTCGTTAAAAATTCTATACAGGCGCATAAAAAGTACCGAATTTATTGTGGCGGAGCTGGCAGCCGACACAGCTGGCAATAGGCGTCGTCGCATGATTAGACATTGCTGCCAGGTGAGGGTATTTAAGGGGAATTATTTTTTTGTGGGTTGTTGTAATAAATGAAGATTTATCAAGAAAAACATTGAAAATGCGTAAAAAATGGTTACTATTAAAATAAAGCATATAAAATCGGATCTTTTGACTTAAATTCGCCACCAGGGGGAAGAATGTATAGTCAAAAACGTGTAGAAAAGCTTATGGCGACGGTGCCGGCTTTTACCGAAATTCTTGTTTCTTCGTCTGATTACCAGGTCGCACGCGAGCTTCTGCTGGCCGAGACCCGCCGCATGATTGAAGAAAACGATGACGATGAATTTTTGCTGATCAGCGGATTGCAGTTCGCACTGCGCTTGAACTGTGTGCGGGCTTTCAGGCAGTTTTTGAGCCGGAGATCATCTAAAATAGCCGGCTTCGATCTGGTTAAAGTTCTTTTCGATCTTGCCCACAACAATAGGCGTGATTTGCCGCCTGACCTTTCAGATGCCTTTCTCGAAGATCTTTACCGGATTTTCAGAGGTATTGTCGGCCGCGCCGGCATTTATGAACCATTGAAAAAATCGAAAAAGAAGGGCAGAGAAGCGGCAATAGCCCGCTCTGAATCTCTCAACGAACTGTGCTCTACCTCTGATGCCATTATTGCAAAATACAGATGCGGTCTTGAACCTGAGATTATAAAACAGAGAGAAGATAATCGCCGCCGCATTATGCGATTTTTCAACTGCAGCGACCATGAATTTGCCGATTATCAATGGCAGTTGCGCCATATTGTGCGTGATACAGAGACACTCGGCAAACTCGTCGAACTTTCTGAATCAGAGCGCCGGTCGATTGATATGGCCAAAAAAAGTGGTATTCCGTTTGGTATCACCCCATACTATGTTTCTTTGTTCGATTATTCTTCAGGCAGCCATTATGACATGCCGGTTCGCACGCAGGTAATTCCGCCGGCCAGTTACGTCGAAGCGGTTCAGAAAAATCAGGGTGATTGCGTCACTAACCTTGACTTTATGCGCGAAGGCGATACGTCACCGATTGATCTGATAACCCGCCGGTATCCGCGGATTGTTGTTTTTAAGCCTTACAACACCTGCAGTCAGATATGTGTTTACTGCCAGCGCAACTGGGAAATTGACGACGCCTGGGCCCCCGGTGCTCTGGCACCGCGCGAAAAGATCGATGCGGCGATTGCCTGGATAGCCGCTAATCCGGCGGTTAACGAAGTGCTTCTGACCGGTGGTGACCCGCTGGTAATGAGTGATACCAACATCAGATATGTACTCGAAAAACTCTCGGCGATCGGCAGCATCGTGCGTATACGCATTGGCACCCGCACCCCGGTGGCGTTGCCTCAGAGAATTACCGATGAACTTGCTGCCATGATTGCCAGTTTCCATGAGCCTGGCAAGCGGGAGATAGCGATTGTAACGCATTTTGAGCACAGCTGTGAGATTACTCCCGAGGCAATGCTGGCCATTCAAAAGTTCAGGCGTTATGGCATGAGCTGTTACAACCAGACGGTGTTTACGATTCAGAACTGTCGCCGTTTTGAGGTGAGTGCGCTGCGACGATGGTTGCGCCTGATCGGGGTCGAGCCCTACTACACTTTTAATGCCAAGGGTAAAGAAGAAACCGATTTTTACCGGGTGCCGCTTGCCCGCCTGCAGCAGGAAGCGAAAGAGGAAGCCCGCCTGTTGCCGGGTTTATCGCGCACCGACGAGCCGGTTTATAACGTGCCGGGTCTCGGCAAAAATTACCTCAGGGCTGAGCAGAATCATCTGCTGCTGACGATTCTGCCCGATGGCCGACGGGTTTACGAATTTCACCCCTGGGAAAAGTTCATCGCCAACAGCGAGTCGTATCTGCACCGCGATATACCGATTCTCGACTATCTCAAAAAACTCGAAGCCCTGGGAGAAAAGTCTTCTGATTACCGCAGCATTTATTATTATTTTTGAGACAAGACCTAAATTCAAGAACAGATAAACTGCAGGTCATCCCGGTAAAGCCTGCGCTCACAGATTTTGTGCCCGCGACGCGGGCAGCGGTTTGCGAGGTAGCTTAAACAGTTAACTGGAGTCGGCAATGGCGCAATCAGGTTTCGCCATTCCTGGCCTGGAGCCGGCATCCGGAAGTTTAATGCAGTTGCTCTGTTTTGTGCGGTAATCAATAAAACTTCCTGAATTTTGTGGAGTATACTTGTAGTGTACGATTTTCTGGAAAGTTCAGGAGTTTTTTATGAACCCGGGCAAACAGTTGCGATGGTCATTGCTGGTTTTTCTTTTTCTGGTCGTTATTGGCTGCCTGCCGGCCGAAGCGGTTAACCCTTTTGCTGCCGATGAAAAGGTAAACATTCAGCAGGGCAGTTCACTCGACAGCGGTGAAGCTCTTTTCAGCAAACCGCAGCTCGATAAAAATGCCGCTGATGATTCGCTTAAAAGCACTTCGATTGCAGTTATGAGTGATCTACATGCAAGAAACTGGAACCATGCCAGTCTTGTTTCGGCTTTTAAAGCCATTAACGACCTCAAAGACTTATCAGCTCTGGTTCTTACCGGCGACTCGGTCGAAAAAATCGGTTCGCCGAACGAATATTCTTTTCTGCTGAAAACCCTGAATACACTGAAAAAGCCGGTTTTGGCCGTAACCGGCAACCATGACATCATGTATAAGGATTATTACAATCCTGACAAAAACGCCAAAAACCCGAAACTGCGCACGACACCGGCAGAACGCAAGGCCAAGCTCGAGCGTTTCCGCAAACTTCTTAAACAGAAGGCGATCAGATACACAAAAAAGATGGGTGGGCACCTGCTGGTATTTTTGCCGAATGACGCGCTCGACGCTAAAAGCCTGGTGCGGCTGTCTGATACAACCCTTGAATTTCTGCAGAAAACTCTTAAAGAAAACCCCGATACTCCAACCATAATCTTTTGCCATGGTCCGTTGCTCGGAAGTTATGTCAGAAAAGGCGGGCTGCCGCTGCCGCAGGCAACTGCGCAGCCGGCTGCAAAAATCCGCAAAATTCTCAAAAAAAATCCGCAGGCGTTTCTCTGGGTTTCGGGGCATATTCACATGGGGCCTTCTTCAAGCAACTTTTCGGCGAAAGTGAACAAGGTCGATCACATTACCAACATTCATGTGCCGGCGGTGCAGGACAGTTCAGCCTGGATGCGCATTATCAAACTGTCACCCGAAAAAGCCGTGGTTCGCACCTTTAACGGCAAAACCGGCAAATATGCCAAAAAACATGAGCGCACCTTTAAACACAAAGTCAAAAAAGAGCAGCCTGAAAAACCTGACAAAGAACCCAAAAATGAGCCGAAAGACGAACCGAAAAATACGCCGCCGGTCGACGATGATAAAGACCAGCAACAACCAGAAACAGAAGCCAACCCTGGCCAGATTTTTGTCGATCCGGCTGATGACGGCGAAAGTCTGCCCGATGATGGCCTGATTCCTGACCAGGACGAAGAAGACGTTGAAGGTGCTGAAGAAGACGAAACCTACGAAGAATCAGACGACCAGAATGTTGTTGAAGAAAGTGACGATGACACTGCTGCCAATGAAAATGCCGGTTCTGAAGTTTCTGATACTTCAAACGCTTCATCGAATGAAAACTCTGAAGCGGTGATCGAAAAGATTCGTGATCTGGTGGCGGCCGCCATGGAATATATCAACCGCATTTTTTCAGACTTTCTCAGGTTCGTTCAGCCGTAAATTTTGCTGTAACAGCATTGTTAGCCATTTTGGCGATCATAGTTCGATAGAAATGTCCGGTTTATTACCGGGCATTCTTTTTTATGGCATAAATTAAGACTTACAGAATCAGGTTCA
>Ga0116148_1000838_pt1 | contig 36490 bp, 26 predicted proteins | sample AD_UKC055_MetaG_FD_89786 | JGI IMG/M metagenome (GOLD analysis project Ga0116148, IMG submission 89786) | Active sludge microbial communities of municipal wastewater-treating anaerobic digesters from USA - AD_UKC055_MetaG | ecosystem: Engineered > Bioreactor > Anaerobic > Digestate | place: USA...
CTGGTCCACCCGCCCGCGCCGGCGGGCTTGACCGCCCACGACCTCAGCGTGACCAGGGCCAACACGCCCACCACGGCCAGCGAGAACGCCCCGGCCAACCGGGCGACGTGGCCGCAGACGCGATCGATTGTCTCTCGTTGCTCGTTCATAGCAGTCCCTGCTTGATACGTTTTCGGCGTTGGCGGTCCATGGGGCAGTGCTCGAAGCATCGCCCGCAGGACAGGCAGGTGGCCCGATCGGCGGTGTAGTCGGTCCGCCGCCTCCGCAGCGACAGCGAAACCAGCTTGCCCCCGGCTATCAGGCCGAGCATCGCCCCCAGGATCGTCCCGCCGACGGCAAATCGGCCGAGCACCCTGTCTGCTTCGGCGTAGAGTTCGCCGCGGGAGCGGCCCGACTTGCGGAAGACCAGGCCCGGATCGGTCGGTTCTTCGCTGGGCATCCGCCAGCCGTTGGCGGCGGCGAATTGCCGCCCGCCGGCCTCCACGGCCTGGCGGTCCAGGCCCTGGGCCTGCAACTCCTCCATGTGCTGGATGGTTGGGGCTTCCTGGCGGATCTGGTTGGCCAGGCGGACCGTCACGTGCGCGCGGGCCAGCGCGGGCGAGACGAAGTACCCCAGCACGCCCAGACCCGCGATCAGCAGACCGGCCGCCGCGAGCATGGCCACCAGGTTGCCCATGCCCACGCGCCGGTCGGCGGGGAGTTGCTCGGCATTGGGCCCGTTGATGGCCCCGAACGGGCAACTGTCCTCGCAGAGGCGGCACTGGATGCACTTATCGGGCGTGATGGAGACGTGGAACCGCGACAGCCGGCTCAGCGGGCGGAAGAGCGCCCCCAGCGGGCAGAGGAACCGGCAGTACGGGCGGGCGACGAACACCCCCACCGCCAGCAGCGCCGTGCCCAGCACGATCATCCGCCACGGCCCGCTCAGGCGGAAGAAACCCACGAACGGGTCGTACTCGCAGATGGCGAACATGGAGCCCGTCGCCGCCAGCAGCACCGCCAGGCCCAGGTACACCCAGGCCAGCAGGCCCAGCGAGTGGGCCAGCCAGGCGGGCACGCGCAGCGGCTTGAAGGCCACCAGGTCCTGGATGGCGCCGAGGGGACACACCCCCGCACAGAACGTGCGCCCGAACACCAGCGTGGCCGCCACGGGGATCAGGAAGAAGCCCAGCACGCCCAGCGGGATCGAATAGGACGAGTCGAAGACGGCCAGGGCGACGTTCTGGATGGCCCCGATCGGACAGACGCATCCGCCGCGATAGAAGCCGAAGTAAGCCAGGCAGGCGGCCATCACGCCGAAGACGCCCCAGCGGCTGCGGCGGCGCAGGGCGAACCACGTGGCCAGTCCGATCGCCAGCGCCAGCACGCCCAGGTCCACGTACTCCATGAACGCCAGGCGCGGGGGGGGCTGGGTGGTCGTGGGCAGAACGTGACTGGTGAAGTCGGGCGGGGGGAACCGTTCGGTTCCCGGGGCCGGGCAGGCCGGCAAGACCAGCAGGATGACCAGGGCCCGCAGACGCATCACCCGTGCCGCTCCACGCTCTTGAACAGGTACGGGCGGTCGGCGGGCACCCGCACGAACGCCTGCGCGGGGCAGGCCGCCGCAATGGCGCATTGGTTGCAGTTCACGCAGCGGTCATGGCGGACCTGAAGAAACAGCGACCCGTTGCCGAACGCGTTGCACCCCTTGACGCACAAGGCGCAGCCGATGCACGACGGCTCGTCGATGTGGTACTCGAAGTACGGGTCCTCGATGAACTTTCGCTGGATCGCCCCGGTGGGGCAAAGCTGGTTCTCCGCCCCCGTGTTCAAGGCGTTGGGCTGCGGGTCGAAGTACCCCGTGCACAGTTCGCAGTAACCGCACATGGCGTACGCGTGGACGCACTTGACGGCTGAGGTCTTGAGCACGCAGTGGGTCGCGCAGTTGCCGCACGCGTTGCACTTGTACGGGTCGATCTGCCAGACGAACTTGTCGGCCTTGTCGGCCCGCCCCTTGGCGGCCAGCACGCCGCCCAGCCCAGCCGCCCCCACCAGGCACGCGCCTCTCAGTCCACCGGCCAGCAGATCGCGCCGGCGGACGGCGGGCTCGTTCTTGTGGTGCGGATCGCTCATGGGCGGCCCTCCCCGCGAGCGACCTGGGCCCGCGGCAGCAAGCACCGCCCGGCCAGGGCGCACGCGGCGCACGGATGAGGCCGCGCGCAGGCCGCGCCGGCCCCGGGGCGATCGCCCTGGGCCGCCCCGCCGTCGGCGGGCAGAGGGCGCGCGCCCAGCCAGCCGCCCAGGACAGCCAGGGCCCCCAGGCACCCGGCCCGGGCTGCGCCGCGCAGCCATTCGCGCCGTCGATGATGGATCAGGTTTTCCCGCGTCCGCTCCATGGCCATAGTCCAAACGCCTCACCGGCGCCCACAATTGCGTCAGGGCGCCTTCCGATTGATCTTCCGCACGAATACCCGCAGCTCCGCCGTCAGCGGGTCCAGCACCAGCACCCGCCCTTGGGAGTCCACCGCGACGTCGAGCGCGGAGCGATCGGCCAGTTCCAGGTTGCTCTCGCACAGGTCGTCGTGCCGCTTGAACGCCGACGGCGGGGCCACCACACCCGCGAACTTGCCGGACGCATCGTACACCTTCACCCGCGTCAGGCCTTTTTCCGCGGTGACCACCGAACCGTCCGGAAGGATCGCGAAGTTGGCGGGGTTGCAGCACCCGCAGAAGCCCTCGATGTCCATCCCGAACCGCCCCCATTGCCCCTTGAACTCGCCGTCCGTGCTGAACGTCTCCAGACGGTGTTTGCCCGTGTTGGCCGCGATGAGCTGCCCGCACGGGTCGATCGCCACGTCGAAGAACGGGCTGGGAATGCTGAAGTGGGCCGCCTTGGCCGATGGGGCCTTGCCGTCAATCGTCGCCAGTTCCCTGCCCGTGCGGTCGTACTTGTGGATCACGCGGTTGCCGTAGTCGGCCACGAACACCGCCTCGCCGTGCAGGACCACCGAGGTCAGGAACGTCCGGGGCCCCGGCGAGTCCCAGTGGCCCTGGAGCTTTCCGTCGCCCCCGTACACCGACACCCGCCCCCGCGAGACGACGAAGGCCGTCGCGTCCTCGGCAACCGCCACCGTGCGGGGCGCGTCTTCGACGGCCACCCGGCGGACCAGCGCGCCCTGAGCGTCCAGCACGCGGACCTCGTGGTCGCCCGCGACGTAGACGCGGTCCTGAGCGTCCACGAACAGCCCTGTCGGCGTCTTCAGGCCCGTCTGGACGGGTTGGGAGGCCTCCTCGTAGAGCACCAGGGCCGGATCCACCTGCCGGAAGGCGGCCAGATCGTATCCCCCCGCGGGCCTGGAGCCCGCCGAGCCCGGGGCCGGCCCGTTGCCGGTTCGATCGCCCAACAGGGCAATCGCGGCAGCCGCCGCCACCGCCGCCAGCAGGGCCACGCCACCGGCCAGCCGAACGACATGAGATTTCTCGCCGCTGCACTTCATGAGGGTATTAGACCAGAAATGACCCAGCCGCTGCAAACCGATCGGCACGCACCCGACTTGAGCTACTTCACTCCCCACGTGTCGCGGATCATCTTGTAGCCCGCCGGGTCGTGCTGCTTGAGTTCGACCCGCACGAACGGATAGAAATCGTTCGCGCCGAAGTACGCCTCGGTAAGCTCGGCGAAGTACTCCTGGTCGTTGTTGAGGGCGTAGTGGCGGGTCGTCCGCCCGCTGAAGTACAGGACCGACTCATAGCTCTTGGCCTTCACCGCCTGCTCAAAGGCCGCCCGCACCTTCTCGTTTCGGTGCTTCAGCACCCGGTGATGGTAGCCGTGGGCCAACTCGTGCAGCACCATCGACGGCTGGGCGTGCGACCAGTTCAGGAAGGTGGCCGCGTTGGAGATCTCGACCGCGCCGGCCATGTCCGTGTTGTACCCGTTCTCCCTCAGCCAGTCCCTCGACGGATGGTAGCACGCGCAGGGATGGCGTCCGTGCACGTCCCGAACGCCCATCCAGATGGGGATCTTGCGCAGTTCCGCCAGGGCCTTGGGCGGGACGCAGCGGGTGATGTCGTAGAGCTTGACCTCCAGCAGGCGCACGGCCTCGCGGGCCAGATCAGGCGTATCCGCGAGCAAGGCCTTCTGCACGTGCACCGTCCACCCTTCGATGCGGCGGAGTTCGTACTGGTCCGTCGAGGGGTAGGTTGGGCGGCTGGTCGGTTGGGGCGCTGCCCCGGCCGCCGTCGCCCACGCCAGCAGACACAGGCCCCCGCACGCCATGATTCGTCTCGCGTTCACGCAGTCTCTCGCTTTCGTTCCGGACGGACCCGCCTGGCAGTCCGTTGAAGAATGGGCTCCGTCGCGAGGGCGCGGAGTTTTGCCGAGCACCCAGGAGCGGAAGCGACGGCAAATCCAGGCGATTTGTCGAGCTTTCGCGACGCCGGAGCGCAGGCAGAAGACCCGCCCGCAGCAGGAGCAGCTTCTTCAACGGGCTGCTAGCCCGTAAACACCGCATTCTATCCTCCCGCCGCCGCCAGACCGACAGAAATGTGCGGATGGAAGGGCGCCAGGCCGGACCCGCGTTTTGGCGTCAGGGACCCGCCTGCGGGCGCGAGGATTTTCGACCGGAACCCAGCGGAAATTCCCTTAAGTGCCCCCCCTGCCGGGGCCGATGTACCTGTCGGAAGGAATAAGGACACTCCATGATTGTCTGTGACATAGACAACATCGCCGGACTGCCCTCCAGCCCCAGCCGCCAGACGATCGTCGAAGAACTCCGCCGCCAGACCCAGGCGCTGATGGAGTTCCGCAAGCAGTTCCGCACGACAACCGTCCCGTCGGCGTCGGCCCCGGACAGCAGGCAAGGCCGCTCCCGCCTGGTCGCCCGCGCCTGATCGGCCAGCGGCGGCGGCAAGACTGGAACAACGCGCCGGTCCGTATCTCCCGAGATATGACGACTGACGGCAAAGCAGCCCACGGAACCCCTTCCGCCACGGCGGACAGGTCCGTGGGTTCTCTTGTTCCCGCTCAACGCTGGGCGGGCTGGCTGGCCGGCGTGGAGGGCTCTTCGACGACCGTCTCGCCGTAGACGTGCATCCAATCCCACCAGGCGTACTCGACCCTCTCGGCCGGACGGGTCAGCGGGCCGTCCAGTAGCGACATCCACGCCGACGGCTCCGGCCCGAGGTCTCGCCCGGTCGCCTCCTCCAGAGACTTGCGGGCCTGATGGCGGACCTGGTAGGACGAGTCGTCCAGCAGGCGGATGAGCGTCTGGACCGCCGGGCGGGTCGTGTAGCGGCGCAGCGCCTTGGCGCAGGCGGTGCGCACGTCCGCGGACGTGTCGTCGCCGCCCTGGCGGCGAAGCGGCTCGACGGCCGCCGGGCCCGGCACCAGGTCCAGCGCCACCGCCGCGTCCCACCGGACCATCGGCGAGGGGTCCTTCAACGCCTCGATCAGCGTCCCCTGATACTCCTGCTTGCCGGACTTGCCCAGCGCCCGCACCGCCGCCGACCGGACCAGCGGATCCACGTCGGTCTTGGCCAGAGCGGAGTACCCCTTGGTGTAGGGCTCGTCCAGGCCCCATTTCTCGGAGGAGAGCAGCTTGATCCCCGTCCGCCGCCGGTCGGCGTCGTCGGGGTCGAACGCCATGGCCACCATCTGCTGCGGGTTCGGCCCGCCCCCGCCCAGCCCCTTCTTGATCAGGCTGTCCAGCGAGAAGCTCTTCTGCTCGCTCTTGCAGCCGACCAACAACCCAGCCACAGAGACACACAGGAGCGCAGAGACGGCAGACAGCAAGGTGTGGCGAACCGCAGTTCCAGATATCCTATTCATGCGGCCTTATCCTCTATCCAATTCGTCCGTGCCGATGAGTTCCACGTGATCGATCGTACGTCCGCCGAACCGCTCGCCCAGTCGGGCGAAGCGGTCGGGATTGTCAGTGGTGTAGCAGTGGAGGCTGCCCCCGTTGGGGCTGGGGCTGGCCAGGCGCGCGATCTTGAGACGGCGCTGGACCTCCAAAGCGGCCGCCTGCCCCGAACTGACCAACACCACCTGCGGGCCCATCAGCTTGCGAATGGGCTCGGCCAGCAGCGGGTAGTGCGTGCAGCCCAGCACCAGCACCCCCGGGCGGAAGCGTTGCAGCGGGGCCAGGTAGTCGCACAGGACGTACGAGACGATCGGGTTGTCGTCCGCCCGCCCTTCTTCGACCAGGGGCACCAGCAGCGGGCAGGCCACTGCCAGCACCTCGCGGCCGGGGTCGAGCGCGGCGATGGAGCGCTGGTAGGCGCCCGAGGCGATCGTCGCCTCGGTCGCGATCACCCCGATCGCCCCGCTGGTGGCCCGGACGGCGGCCTCCGCGCTGGGCTGGATCACGTCCACCACCTCCACCGGGGAGACCTCCCTCAGCAGGTCGATCGCCGCCGCGGACGCGGTGTTGCAGGCGACCACCAGCAGCTTGGGACGGTGGCGAAGGAGGAAGGCGGCATCCTGGCGGGCGAAGGTGCGGATGGTCTGGGGCGACTTGATGCCGTACGGCACCCGCGCGGTGTCTCCCAGGTAGACGATATCCTCGCCGGGCATGGCCCGCGCCAGCTCCCGAACGACTGTCAGCCCGCCCAGCCCGGAATCGAAGACCCCGATGGGGCGGCGGACCATCTGTTGGATATCGCTCTCTTCCACAAGCAGAGCGTACCGGAATCAGCCGCCGAAAGCAAGACGCCCCCAGGGCCACGAACCTGTCCGCCGCTTCGCTTGTGCGGTTTGATTTCCCGGCGGCGGCGTCTATACTCCTTGGCGAGCGACAGGCCAATACTTCAGGAGCACGAGCGGATGCTGGCACTGACATACGACGGGAAGAAGGCCGCCCTGCGGCGCAAGTACGCCGACCCCCAGATCGCCCGCGGGCAGGCCTTGGTGGCGGTGCACGTGGCGGGCGTGTGCAAGACCGACCTGGAGATCCTCAAAGGCTACATGGGCTTCACCGGCGTGCTCGGGCACGAGTTCGTCGGCCACGTGGTCGAGGGCCCGGCCGCCTGGAAGGGCAAGCGCGTCGTGGGCGAGATTAACTGCCCCTGCGGGCGGTGCGGGCTATGTCGCTCGGGCCTGTCGAATCACTGCCCCAACCGCACCGTCCTGGGGATCGACCGCCACGACGGGGCCTTCGCCCAGTACCTGGTCCTGCCCACCGCAAACCTCCACGAGGTGCCCGCGAGCCTGGAGGACGATCAGGCCGTCTTCGCCGAGCCGCTGGCCGCCGCCTGTCAGATCACCCGACAGGTCCGCGTCTGTCCCCGCGACAGCGTCGTAGTACTGGGCGACGGGCGGCTGGGCCAGCTCGCCGCACGGGTGCTCAAGCTCAAGACCCGCAAGCTCCTTCTGGTGGGCCGCCACGCCGCCAAGCTGGAGGCCGCGGAGAAGGCCTCCATCCAGACCGCCACGGACAAGGACTTCGTGCCCGCCAGGAAGGCCGACATCGTGGTCGACGCCACCGGCAGTGCCAGCGGCTTCGAGCTGGCCATGCGGACCGTCCGCCCCCGCGGGACCATCGTGCTCAAGAGCACGATAGCCGCCAAGAGCGGAATGAACCTCGCCCCGCTGGTGGTCGACGAGATCACGGTGGTCGGCTCGCGGTGCGGGCCGTTCGGCGAGGCCCTGAAGCTGCTGGCGACCGGCCAGGTGGACGTGACGGCCTTGCTGAGCCGGACCCTGCCGCTGGATCGCGGCCTGGAGGCCCTGGAGGCCGCCCGCTCGAGCAACGCGATGAAGGTGCTGATCGAGGTAGCCCGCCCATGACCCAGGCGGGCGGAACGTTCGGGCTGGTGGAGCTACCCGGCGGGTGGACCGTCGGACGCTTCGCCGCCCTGGAGGCGATGCCGAAGGTGGTGCATCTGGTCACGACCCGCCGCGGCCTGGACGTGGACCAGGTCCGCCTCCACCCCGACGCCGCCACCCGGCAGGCCGGGCAGGCGATCGGCCTGGCCCCCACCGCGTGGGTCCACCAGGTTCACGGGCCGACCTGCCTGGTGGCGCGGCGCGACGAGCTGGCCGGCCGGGAGGCGTTCTGCCTGGGCCAGGCCGACGCCATCGTCACCGACCAGCCGCTCCTGGGCGTCAGTTGTCGCTCGGCCGACTGTCCGCTTGTGCTGGCTGCCGGGTCCAACCCGGACGGGCGGACGGCCGTCGGCGTGGCCCACGCGTCGTGGCGCGGCACGGTCGCATGTATCGCGGAAGTCATGGTCCGCGAGATGGTGGACCGTTTTGGCCTCGCCCCCGCCGGCATCGTCGCCGGCATCTGCCCTTCAGCCGGGCCATGCTGCTACGAGGTCCAGGACGATGTCTTCCAGGCCGCACGCGAGTCCCTGGGCCCGTCGGCCGAGCGGCTCTTCCCCCGGCGCGACGGGCGGATGTTCATGGACCTGTGGCGAGCCAACCGCGAACAGCTACGCGCCTGCGGGCTGAACGACGGCAACATCCACACAGCCGGCCTGTGCACCCTCTGCCGCAACGACCTGTTCCCCAGCCACCGCAAGGAGGCCCAGCAAGCCGGGCGGTTCCTGGCCGTGATCGGAATTGTCCCGTGACCCTTATCCTTTGATCATCGAGCCTCCAAGAGCATGGCCGCAGACAAGAGACAACGCGAGAAGCTCAAGCGCATCCTCGAACGGCTCGAGCGGCATCACGGCCCGCGCGAGTGGGAGCACTGGGGCCCGGGCGTCGACGTGCTGGTGGGAACGATCCTCTCCCAGAACACCAACGACGCCAACAGCTCCGCGGGTTACCAGCGACTGGTCGATCGCTTCCCCGCGTGGGACCAGATGGCCGACGCCCCCGTCCGCGAGATCGAGCGGTGCATCCGCGTCAGCGGGCTCAGCCGGGTCAAGGCCCCCCGCATTCGCTCCATCCTCCGCCAGATCCGCCGCGAGCACGGGGAGATCACGCTGGAGCACCTGAAGGACTGGCCGCCCCCGCGGGCCATGGAATACCTGTTGGCTTTCGACGGCGTGGGACCCAAGACCGCCCTGTGCGTGCTGATCTTCTCGTTCCACATGCCGGTCTTCCCGGTGGACACGCACATCTACCGCATCGCCGTCCGCCTGGGCCTGATGGACGAGTCGGTCCCCTTCGCCCGCGCCCACGAGGTGCTCGGACCGATGATCGCGCCGGGCGACCGGTACGCCACGCACGTGCTGCTGATCGCCCACGGGCGAACGATCTGCCGCAGCCGCAAGCCCCGCTGCGACCGCTGCTACCTGCTGGCCCTGTGCCCCGAGGGCCGGAGGCGAATGCGCGCAGGACGTGCGTGATGCCCCAGTCGAAAGCCCGCGGGGGGCTTTGCGCGAACCGGCCGGCAGTCAGGCTTTGTCGCCCGCACGCTTTGACTCGCCGGAAGACCTGATGGTATGATGCACGTGGCGAACTGCGTGACTACAGGCACCTCACAATTCGATCGCCCGCGACGCCGCGACGCCTTCACGCTCGTCGAGCTGCTGGTGGTCGTGTCGATCCTCGCGCTGCTGCTGGCCCTCCTCACGCCGACCCTTCAGCGGACCCGCGAGCTTGCGCGCCGCTCCATCTGTCGCAGCAACCTCCACCAGTGGACGCTCGGCTGCACGCTCTACGCCCGCGCCAGCAGCGGGTGGTTCCCGGTCGCCCAGCCGGTGGGCAACCACTACAGCCCCATCCACGGCACGACGGTGGGCCTGTCCGGCTTCGGCATCGACACGATGTACATTTCCGGCTGGAAACTGCCCGTGGGCATCGGCGTGGTTCTCGACAAGGGGTACGTCACCGACGGCCGGCTGGCCGACTGCCCCAGCAGCACCCACCCGTATATGCGGTACGACAAGCTCGACACCGCCTACACGAATCGCGGCTACGGCGGCTGGCCCGCCCCCGGCAAGCCGGGTCCGCCCGGTCACCGCGAGTGCAGCTACCAGTACCGCGCGACGATCGGCCTGCGCGACGGCCTGGCCGCCCGCCCCCCGAGCATCGAGAAGGACCCCGGCGAGACGGTCTACCTGGCCGACTTCTGGGTCTACCACTGCTGGCACAGCGAGAAAGGCATCCTGGGCCTGGGCACCTTCATGCACCGCACCGGCTATAACGCCGCCTGTATCGACGGACACGTCCGCTGGCACGACGACCCCGACGAAGACATGATCAACGCCAGCTATTCCTGGTATGACTGGCCCCTCCAGGAGGCCATCTGGCGGACGTGGTTCGAGGGGCGAAGCGACTGACGCCGACGCCTGCAGGCGCCAGGCGGGTCGGCCTGCTCCCCTGAACGACGAGTCGCTTCACTCCGCGTACACGTCCACTTCCAGGCGGACCGGCTCGTCCGGCGCGACGTCGCAGCGAACGGTCCAGCCGTCGTCGACGCGACGGTCGGGCACGATGCGGAGTGCGAAGCCGCGGCATTTCGCCTCGCCGGCAGCCACCGCGCGGACCAGGCGGGTCACGTCCAGGGCGATTGGCTTGGCCGGCTTGTACTCGGGCGTATCGGCGGGCTGCTGTGGCACGATGCCCGTGCCGGCAATCTCGGTCAGCGCCTTCACGTCGCAGCCCTTGCCCGGCTCGGGACGCTCGCTCAGCGCGACAACCCCCAGCTTGGCCGGGGCCTTGTTGTGTCCTTCCCGCACGGGCACCATGAGCCTCGCGCCGGCCAGGCCCTTGGCGGGCACGTCTTTCAAGTCGGCGGCCAGCAGGACTGCGCCGCAGACTACCTTGCCATGCTCCTGGGCGTTCTTGGGCCAGCGAAGGGAGCCCTTGGCTACCGTCTCGCCCGTCTCGCTCACGAAGCCCACGTAGCTCAGCGGAATCTCGATGGTCCGCACGTCCCGCTGCTTGACCTTGGGCGGCGCAGCCGAGCCGATCAGGAACGGGTTGGGCAATTCCTTCAGTTGGTCGGCGGGCGCGGGGGCGGCCTCGACGGCCCCATCGCCCAGCGGCCGGGGCGTGCCGCCCGGCGCCACCACCTCGCGCCGCAGGAAGACCATCCGCGGATACACGGGGTACTGCCCCTTGGGCGTGGGGCAGTCGATGGAGAACGTCGCGGGCAGGTCCTCGGCCCGGAAGCTCTTGCGCACGTACGACAGCGTGTCGGACCACTTGGCGTTGTGCTGCTTGGCGATCTCCTTGCCCTCTTCGCAGAGCTGCTCGAAGCTCTTGCTCCGCGAGCCGGTGCGGAAGGCGTACGTCACCACCAGCGTGTTCTTGCCCAGGGCCTTGGGGTCGGCCAGCGTCACCGCGACCTGGTTGCGCCCGGGCGAGAGGTACGGCAGCGAGCCGGAGTTGTTCTGGATGACCGCCTCGACCTTCAGCGAGGTGAGGGCCTTGGCGAAGCTCACGCGGATCAGAACCGACACTTCCCCCTTGACCGCGGCGGAGAAGTCGGCCAGGTCCACGGCCTTGTACGTCTTGCCGCCGTCCACGGAGACCTCGGCGCCGTCGGCGCCGGCGGCCTGGGCGCCGGCCTTGACCAGGATGTACGGCGAGGACAGGGCAAAGACCGTCCGGCCGGGCTGGCCCGCCGCGGCGACCACGAGCGCCTTGCCTTCCTGGCGGGCGTTGTCCAGCGAGACGAACGACCGCGCCAGGTCGCTCGACGCGAAATCCGGGGCGAACGTCAGCGTGCCGTTGGCGTACGAGCGGGCGGGCTTGCTGTCGACGTACGGCTCGAGCACCAGTCCGTAGGACGGATCGTTGCGGGTGTCTTTATGCCCGCCGCAGGTGTGACGCGGGGCCTCCTTCGCGCCTCGCCAGTACCACGCGTCCGGCTGCGGGTCCCAGGTGTTCTCCAGGCACATGCCGGGGGCGAGGTCTACGTCGGCGGAGTAGTCGCCCGTGGCGTGGATGATGCCGCCCCAGCCCTCGGACCGCCCGGCCCGGTGGTGCGTCTTCAGGCCGTCTACCGTGCCCTGGATCGTGTCGCCGCAGCAGAGGAAGGGCCTGCCCTGCCAGTTGGCCTTCTGCCCGTTCATGACGAACGGGTCGGCCTTGGCGTAGACGACGTTGCGGGCCTTGTCCATCTCGTAGGCGGCCTGGATCAGCGTCTGCGGGTCGGCGGTGAGGTCGTCCTCGCCCGCGATGGTCCGCCCGCCCTGGCCGTCCGGCATCCAGGCGTAGAACTTGAGGAACACGTCGAGGTAGTGCCACCGCCCGTCGTACTGGGCCTCGACGGTGGTGTGCCCCTGCCAGCCGACGAAGCGCCAGTCCCAGCCCAGCTCGCGCCAGATGGCCGACTGCTCGGCGTGCAGCCCGCCGCACAGGCTCCACCCGTAGCAGTTGATCTCCTTGAGCACCGGCAGCCCGCCAGGCTGGGTGGGATACTGGCGGTGGTAATGCGCGAGGTTCATGAAGTTGTAGACGGCGATCGCCTTCTCGTCGTTGGTCTTGCAGCCGCGGGTGACGCTGTCCGCGATGGCCTTGAGCGACGTGCAGTCCGGCGCCTTGTCGGGCAGCACCTTGACCGCCCGCACCAGGCCCGGCGCCTGCGGGGGCGGCGCGGCCGACGTGCCGAGGCACAAGCTCATCACCATGACTGACACGACGATCCAAGGCCGGCGCTTCATACGTCGCTCCTTTCGCGATACCGCAATCCGCAATACGTTCACCGCTGCTCCTGGTCGCGAATCGTCTTGAACAGCTCCTGGATGGCCCGGTGGTTGCGAGTGTTGGTCATGACAATCAGCCGGCCCTGCGACTCGCGGATGTGGTGCAGCGGGTCCTTCCAGACATCCGGATCGATCGTCGCCTTGATCGTGTTGATGAGCTTGAAGGCGGTCTGGCGATTGCTGCCGACCAGGTCCGTCACGTCGTAGGTCTTGAGTTCCAGCGGGCCGGGCAGGTCCTTGGCCGGGGCGATGACGACGTACTCGTCCTGGACGGCGTGCTGGACCTCAGTGGTGGTGGCCGCCTCGCTGAGGATCATCTCCAGGGCCTTGGCCACGGAGATGCTGGACAGCGTCAGGCGGATGGGCGTCTTTCGCTGGATGCCGGCCGCGGCAAGCTGGTTCCACTTCACCCACAGGTTGAACTTGTAGTTCTGGGCGATCGTGTCCAGCACCTGTTCGAGGGCCTGCCCGTCGAACTCCAGGCGGGTGATCTTCTGCTGGAGCGCGGTCGCGGGCGAGGCGGCCCCCGCGCGCGGCGACGGGCGGGGGTCGGAGGCCCCCGGCGACGGGATCGGCGCCACGGGCCGGCTCGGCCTGACCGGAGTCGAAGGGACGGGGGCCGGCGCGACCGGGGCAGGTCGGACGGGCGCCGGTGCCACGGGCGCGACCGATCCGGGTGCGCCGCCCGAGCGGGCCTGCTCCAACTCGCTCTTCAGCTTGGCCACCTCCGCCTTCAGCCGCTGGACTTCGATCTTCAGCGAGTCGATCTGCCTCTCTCGCAGCTCCAGCGAGGCGCTGAGTTCACGGATGAGGGCGTCCTTTGATTCGTCCGCCCCAGCCGCCACGCAAGCCCCCCACGCCGTCAACACCACGCCGCACAAGATCCATCGCCCGCTCATGGTGTACCCTTTCCAAGTGTGGCGCCATTGTCGATCGCACCGAGACGAAAGTCAATCGCAGCCGGGCGGCGCCCAAATTGCGAATTGCGGCTGGCGGACCGCGACACGTAGAATGGGTGCGACGAGCGTCATGGACGCCGCGGCCGCAAGCGTCGTCGAGGAGAACAATCATGTTCGCATCGCATATTCGGGTGGTCCTGCTGGTCGCGGCGGTGGCGTCGGCGACGATGCCGGCCTGGGGCGAAACGTTGGAGATCGGCCAGGCCGCCCCGGACTTCCGCCTGCCCGGAGTGGACGGCAAGACCTGCAGCCTGGCCGACTTCGCCCAGGCCGACGTGCTGGTGGTCGTCTTCACGTGCAACCACTGCCCCACCGCCCAGGCTTACGAGGGCCGCATCAAACAACTCGCCGCCGACTACAAGGACCGCAAGGTGGCCCTGGTGGCTGTCTCGCCCAATGACCCGCTCGCGGTGCGGCCGGACGAGTTGGGCTACACCGACCTGAACGACTCGCTGGAGGAGATGAAGCTGCGGGCCAAGGACCAGGCGTTCAACTTCCCGTACCTGTATGACGGAGAGGATCAGAAGTTCTCGCGGGCGTGCGGGGCGGTGGCCACGCCGCACGCACTGGTCTTCGACCGCGACCGGAAGCTGCGATACTCCGGGCGGATCGACGAGTCCGAACGGACGCAGAAGCCGGCCTCGCCGGACCTGCGCAACGCCATCGAGGCCGTCCTGACGGGAAAGCCCGTGCCGGTCGAGCGGACCCGTCCGTTCGGGTGCTCGGTCAAGTGGGCCGCCAAGCGTGCCCAGGCCGCCAAATCCGCCCAGGCCGCCGCCAACGAGCCGGTGACCGTCTCCGCGCTGGACGAGGCCGGCCTGCGGGAACTGGCCCGCGGAGAGGGCGCCAAGCTCCGCCTGGTGCACGTGTGGGCGCTCGGCGAGAAGCCAGCCGCCGCGCCCGCCCTGGCCGACCTGGCGGCCATGAACCAGATGTACCGCCGCCGCGGATTGGAGCCGGTGACGATCTCGGCCGACCCTGCCGATCGCAGGGACGCCGTGCTCAAGGCACTCCAGGCCGGCCACGTTTCGGGCCGAAACTGCATCCTCGACGCGGCCAAGGACAAGCTCAAAACGCTCGACGAGAAGTTCGACGGCGCGCTGCCGCACACGGTCCTGATCGCCCCGGGCGGCAAGGTGGTGTGGCGTCAGTCCGGCCCGTTGGACGCCCTGGCAGCCCGCCGGGCGATCGTCGGCATCCTCGGGCGGACGTACAAGTAGCAGGGACAAGCCGGCCTCGCGGCGGGCGGGCCGGCGGACACAACGGGTTCGTAGCGATCGCCTTTGCGCGTCGCGGGAGTATACTCTCGTAGCGATGATCAAGCGGATACTGGCTGCGATCGTGGTTGTGGCGGCTCTGGTGGGCCTGCTGGTGTTCAGCCAGCTCCGCCCGCGAGCCAACAAGATCTCCGGGTTCATCGAGGCCGACGAGATCCGTCTGGGTTCCCGCCAGGGCGGGCGCGTGCAGACGGTCCTCGTGGAAGAGGGGCAGACGGTTCAGGCGGGCGCGGTCCTGCTGGAGCTGGCGCCCTTCGACCTGCTGGACCAGCGCTCGCAGGCCGCCGCCCAGGTGGAGCTGCGCCAGTCGGAGTTGAACAAGCTGACGGCCGGGTTCCGACTGGAGGAGGTCGCCCAGGCCAAGGCGAAGCGCGACGAGTTGGCCGCCCGGCTGACCGAGCTGGAGGTCGGGCCCCGCAAGGAGACCATCGAGGCCGCCCGCGCGCGGCTCGACCAGTTCAAGGCGGAACTGGCCTACGCCCGCTCGAACTTCGACCGGATGCAGGGCCTGATCGCCAAGCAGGCAGCCACCGCGCAGGAGCGTGACCAGGCCAAGCAGTCGCTGGACGTGGCCCAGTCCCGCGTTCAAGCCGCCCAGGCGGAACTGGCGGAGCTGCTGGCGGGCACGCGGGCCGAGGACGTCGCCGCCGCCCGCGCCCAGCTCGAGCAGGCCGAGCAGGCCTGGCAGCTCCAGAAGAACGGGCCGCGAAAGGAAGACATCGCCGCCGCCCGCGCCGCCCTCCAGGCCTCGCAGGCCGCCCTCCAGGCCATCGACACCCGCATCGCCGAACTGAAGATCCGCTCCCCCATCGACGGCGTGATCGAGTCGCTGGACCTTCGCCAAGGCGACCTGGTGGGCGCCAACGCCCCGGCCCTGTCGATGATCGACCCGAGCCGGCTGTGGGTGCGGGCCTTTCTGCCCGAGGACATGCCCGGCGCCGCCCCGGGCGCCAAGGTCTACGTCACGGTGGACAACCAGCCCGGGCGACGGTTCGCCGCCCACGTCGCCTTCGTCGCCCGCCAGGCCGAGTTCACTCCCTCCAACGTCCAGACGCCGGAGAAGCGCTCGCAACAGGTGTTCCGGGTGAAGGTCTACCTGGACGAAGGGCTGGACGTGCTCCGTCCCGGCATGCCCGCGGACGTCTGGCTGGAGGCGGCGGGCCAGCCATGAGCGTTGCCCCGATCATCGACGCCCGCGGCCTGACCAGGCGATTCGGTCAACTGGTCGCCGTCGACAACGTCACATTTCAGGTCCGGCGGGGCGAGATCTTCGGCATGTTGGGCCCCAACGGCAGCGGCAAGAGCACCACTATCCGCATGCTCTGCGGCGTGCTGGAGCCCTCCGCCGGCGACGCCGCCGTCCTGGGCCATCGCGTTTCTAGAGACGCCGAGGCCATCAAGCGACGCATCGGCTACATGTCCCAGAAGTTCAGCCTGTACGCCGACCTCACCGTGCGTGAGAACCTCCAGTTCTACGGACGCATCTATGGACTGTCGCCCCGCGAGCTGGTCGAGCGGACCCGCCAGGTCGTGGACCTGACCGAGATCGGGGACTACATGGGCCGCCTGGCCGGAGAGTTGTCGGGGGGATGGAAGCAGCGGCTGGCCCTGGCCTGCTCGCTCATCCATCAGCCCGAGTTGCTCTTTCTGGACGAGCCTACCGCCGGCATCGACCCCGTCGCCCGCAGGCAGTTGTGGGACCTGCTGTTCGACCTGTCCGGGCGGGGCGTGACGATGCTGGTGTCCACCCATTACATGGACGAGGCCGAACGCTGCACCCGCGTGGGCTATCTCTACCAGTCGCACCTGCTGGCGGCCGGTCGAAGCGAAGAACTCAAGGCCCTGCCCCAGGTGACGCCCGCCGGCCTGGCCCGCTACGAGCTGGAGGTGGACGACGCGACGGAGCGGCTGTTCCAGTTGCGCCGCATGGACGACGTGCAGGACGCCACGCTGTTCGGGCAGACGATCCACCTGCTGGCCGGCGAACGGACGCCGCCCGGGGAGATCCTGGCCCGCCTGGGCCTGCCCGAAGGACACGGCGCGATCCGCCCCATCCGGCCGACGCTGGAGGACGTGTTCGTGGCGTTGACCGCCCGGGCCCGCTCGGATCAGCCCGCCGCGCCCAGCCCCCGGAGCCCCCAGGACGCGCCGGCCTCCGCGACGCCTGCGAGCGAAGGCGAGCTGCCCTCCGCGCCGCCGCCCCGGCAGCGCGAGCGGGCGCGCAGCGAGTACGGGCTGCTGGCCATCCTGCTCAAGGAGCTGACCCACATCAAGCGTCAGCCCTCGACGCTGTTCTTCATGCTGCTGGTACCGGTGATGCAGACGCTGATCTTCGGTTTCGCCATCAACGTGGAGATCGAGCACGTCCCCACCGTCGTGCGCGACCTGGACGGCGGGCAGCAGGCCCGCGACCTGATCGAGTCGTTCCGCAACACCCGCACGTTCCAGGTCCTGCAAGTGGCCTACGACGAGGAGACGTTCCGGCGCAGTCTCACCTCCGGGCGGGCCCGCGTGGGCGTCATCATCCCGCCGGACTACAGCCAGCGCCTTCTGCTGGGGCAGCAGGCTCACGTGCAGGTCCTCATCGACGGCAGCGACTCCACCGTCGCCACCAACGCCCTCCAGGCGGCCAACCTGCTGGGGCTGAGGCGCTCGCTGGCCCTCAGCAGCCAAGCCCAGGTCGCCAGCCAATCCGCCGCCGCCCGCGACCCCGGCGGCCAGCCGGCCCTTCCCCTGGAGGTCCGCGCCCGTCTGCTGTACAACCCCGACCTCAAGAGCGCCTACTTCTTCGTCCCGGGGCTGGTGGCCATCATCCTCCAGATGGTCACGCTCTTTCTGACCGCGTTCTCCGTGGTGCGCGAGCGCGAGCTGGGCACCCTCGAGCAACTGTTCGTCACGCCCGTGGGCCGGGCGGGCCTGCTGCTGGGAAAGCTGGCCCCCTACGCCCTGATCGGGTTCGTCGAGACGCTGGTCGTCCTGGTGGTGATGGTCTTCCTGTTCGGCGTGCCGATCAACGGCAGCCTGCCCCTGCTGCTGTCATTGGCCCTGCTGTTCCTGGTCTGCGCGCTGGGTCTGGGGCTGTTGATCTCCACCCTGGCCCGCACGCAACTGGCCGCCGTCCAGGCGGCGTTCCTGGTCATGCTGCCCTCGGTCCTGCTGTCGGGCTTCATGTTCCCGCGGGCCGAAATGCCTCTACCGATCTACGTGGTCACCTTCGCCATCCCCGTCACCTACTTCCTGGAGATGCTGCGGGGCATCGTCCTCCGCGGGGCCGACCTGGTCGATCTGCTGCCCCAGGTGGCCGGGCTGACCATCTGCACCGTGGCCGTTCTGGGACTGGCCATCACGCGGTTCCACAAGCAGCTCCGCTGAGACGCCCGATCCGGACGACACCTCCTTGGCGCACCGCCCGGCCAGGGATATGCTCTGCCCATTCGCCTAGGAGCCAACCATGCGTGCTTCGACTCGCGCTCTCGCCGTCCTGGCCTTTCTCGCGGTCGCCTCCTCCCGCGTCGGCGCCGCAGACGCACCTCCGGCGGAAAAGAACCTGCTGGACGATCCCTCCTTCGAGCAGCCCAAGGAACGCGACCGCTTCGGCCTGGTCTTCGCCAAGTGGGGCGGCTGGAAGTATGAGGGCGACTGCGACTTCGCCATCGGTCAGCTCGGGCGCACGGGCAGGCACTCCTGCCTGCTGCTCGGGCGGTCTTCGCCCAAGATCCGCGTGGCCCAGCAGAAGGACCTTCCGGTCGGGCGATATCGCGTCACCGCGTACCTTCGCGGCCTGGACATCTCCACGGGCATCTGGAACCAGACCACCGAGTTCATGTTCGACGGCAAGTACATCCAGTTGAAGAAGAACGGCACGTTCGGCTGGACGAAGCTAACCTACGTAGCCGACGTCGACAAGCCCCGCAAGGCCGGCCCGTCGTTCGGGCTGATGGCCGCGGGCTACCTGTGGATCGACGACGTGTGCCTGGAGAAAGTCGGCCCGGAGGTGGCCCTGACGCCCGCGCCCGTTCTGGACAAGGAGGAGGCCCCGCTGGCGCCGCCGGGGCCCCTGCCCGCCTCGCCGGTGCGATGCGTCGAGTGTGGTTATCGCAACGACCCGGCCTGGAAACGCTGCTATGCCTGCGGCACGGAGTTGGAGGCCAGGCAGGCGGCGCCAGCCGGCCCGCCGGTCAGGGCGATCGCTTCCTTCGAGGCCCGCAGCGAGTTCTCCGGCGGCGTGGTCGTGACCGAGCACGCGACCGACGGCCGCCGGGCGCTCCGTATCGACCGCTCGTACGCCACCATGGACCGCCCGCAGGACTGGACGGGCTATGACTACCTGGAGGCCGACCTGTTCGTCGAGGGCGACCAGCCCCTGCCACTCTACGTGGAGGTCCGCGACGCCCAGACCCGCGACTACTGGACGCGCGTAAACTACAACACCATCGTCCCGCCGGGCGCCAGCACGCTGGCGCTGCCCGTCCGCCAGCTCTACGTGGGCGAGAAGTCGCGCCCGGGTCGGCCCCTCCAGGTCAACGCCGTCACGCGACTGGTCCTCAGCGTCGGCGACAAGCCGCCCGCGCCCCTGTTCGTGGACCACATCCGCCTGCGCCGCGACGACTCCGCCCAGCAGGCCAGGTTCGAGGGCCTGCACGCCTTCGACCTGGGCGCCGGGACCAGCCCCGTCCTCGAGGGCTTCACGCCCGTCACGTCGGCCACCCTCTACAGCGCGGGGCGGGGGTACGGCCTGAAAAACGCCCGCATCTGGCGAAGCTACGACGCCCTCCAACCCGAACCGCTCTTCCAGGACTTCATCTGCATCGAGTCCGGCGGCCTGGCCATCGACGTGCCCAAGGGCAAGTACCGCGTGTGGGTCAACATCGACAGCCCCAGCGGCTACTGGGGCGAGTATCAGACGTACACCAGGCGCGCCGTGCTGGCCGAGGGCAAGCCCGCCGTCAGCGAGACCATGGACTTCGACTCGGCCCGCCGCAAGTACTACCGCTTCTGGGACGTCGAGGACACGCCCGCCGACGACACCTTCGACAAGTACCAGCAGGCGTACTTCCAGCCCAAGACGTTCGACGTGGAGGTGAGCGACGGACAACTGAACATCGACTTCCAGGGCGAGAACTGGGCCTGCTGCGTGTCGGCGGTCGTGGTCTTCCCGCTGGACAAGGCCGCCGATGGCGAGCGGTTCCTCCAGTTCGTGCAGGAACGGCGGCGCTTCCACTTCAACAACTACTTCAAGCGGGTGCTCCACCAGCCCGCCCGCAACAAGCTCTCGCCCGCGCCCGCCGACGAGCGCCGCGGGTACCTCCTGTTCGTCCGCGACTGGATGCGGGACGTCTACTACAACGACCTGCCCGACAAGGCTGAGCGGGACCAACCCCTGCGGGCCGACGCGTTCGCCGGCGAGATGGAACCCATCACGCTGAGCGTCCTGCCGCTGAGAGACCTCGGCAGGAGCGTACTGGCCGTAAGCGATCTGAGCGGCCCCGTCGGGACGATCCCCGGATCGGCCGTCGAGATCGGCTACGTTTCGTACCGCCTCAGCCGCGTGACCATGGAGGGCTCGGTGTACACGATCGCGCCGCGGCTGGTCCTGCCGCGGGCGGAAGTGGACCTGCCCAGGGACGTGGCCCGGCGATTCTGGCTGACGCTTCGCGTGCCCCCCACGGCGGCTGCGGGGGTGTACAAGGGCACGGTGACGCTCCGCCCCAGCCAGGGCGCCACCGCCGCCATCCCCCTCGAGGTCCGCGTGCGAAAGGGCGCGCTGGACGAGGTGGACATCCCGGCCGGGCCGTGGGGCTCGCACATCCGCGTGCCGTGGCGGGGCGACGACCCGCAGGCCGCCCAGGTCAACCGCCAGATGTTCCTCGCCAGCCTGCGACGGATGCGGGAGTACGGTTTCACCTCGTGCAGCGGCATGCCCCAGATCCCGTACCGGGGGTTCAAAGACGGCAAGTGCGTGCTGGACTTCGAGCGGGCCGACGAGGAAATGCGGGCGGTCAAGGACCTGGGCTTCCGCGCGGTCGTCGCCTACGGGGCCGGCGTGACCGGCTTCAACGCCTACTACAAGGACCTCGCCGCCGCCCAGAAGGCGGGCTTCAAGGACTACCCCCAGTTCATCCGGGCGATCTACAGCGAGGTGCAGAAGCACGCCGAGCAGGCCGGGTGGATCCCCGTGTACTACAACCTGGCCGACGAGCCCATCGGCAACGATCTGGTCCGCTCAGCCGAGAATGCCGAGGCCTACCGCGCCGCCTTCCCCAAGAGCCCGCCCTTCTTCGCCGCGGCCAGCAGCTTCACCGGCTCCAACGCCGACGACCCGCACTTCCGCCTGGCCCGGGCCGCCCATGTCGCCAACTGGAACCTGCACGACGAGGCGTCGGTCAAGCTCCTGCACGACGCGGGCGGGGCGTGGGCCTTCTACAACGGGGGCAACCGCTGGACGTTCGGCGACTACATGTACAAGGCCGCCCGCCAGTTCGGCATGGTGTTCCGCCTGAGTTGGCACTGGAACTGCGCCGCGGGCGACCCCTACTACGCCCTGGATTGCCGCGAGGATGACTACGCCTGGTGCAACAGCGCGCCCGACGGGCGGCTCGTGCCGGCCATCCACTTCGAGCAGCTCCGGGAAGGCCTCGACGACTACCGGCGCCTCATCACCCTCGAGCGCCTGGCCAAGGCCAAGGCCGACACGCCCGCCGGCAAGATCGGCCTGGCGATCATCCGGGACCGCATGGCCGCCTTCAAGCTCGCTCAACGCAACCACGACGCCCTGCTGGGCGGCGACGACTGGACGCGGTTCCGGCGAAAAGTGGATGAGGCGATCGAGGGACTCAGGGATTAGGGAATAGGGAATACGGACGAAGGCGAAGGAAAGACGCAGGAGCGTGTTTGAAGATGAAAGCCCACGGAGAGCCGCCCGTGGGCTTCTTCAGTAGTACCGGTTAGTTACGTCCGGGCCTTCTTGCTTTCAATGATCAACGGCGCCCGTAGGCGTTTGTCTTCAATGGTCAATCAGGCCTGGGCCGCCTCCACGGGCGTGTACTTGCAGACGCAGTCGTAGACTTCTCCGCCGACCCGGGCGGCGACCAGAGGGTCCTTGAGCAGGGCCAGGTGGAGGGCGTCGACCTTGAAGGCGGCGTCGTAGTTGGACTCGATCGCCCTGCCCATGCCCTCCATGATGACCAGTTCGGCGTCGGCGGCGGCTTCGTTCAGCTCGTCGGAGACCTCGGACAGGTCGATCAGCGGAATGTCGTTTCCCGACGAGACGACCTCGAACATCTCGCCCCCGATAAGGGCCTCGAGGTCCGGGTCAACGGCAGCCAGCCGCTGCACGATGGTGATGCACTCGTCGACGGTGATGTCGTTAAGGCTGGGAACTTCGTTGGCGGCCAGGACGATCTTGCTTCCGCACAGGGCCAGTTCGCGGGCCAGGGGCATGACGCCGAGGATGAAGTCGCTGCCGGCGTTGTCGACGAAGAAGACGACCTTGGACCACTTGGTGGGCGGGGCGGGCACGAGCACCTCGGCCAGGTTGTCGTAGTGGTCGACCAGCCAGGGGCGGGGCTTGGTGTTCTCGATGGCTTCAAGGAAGTCGGGCGACTCGTCGGCCAGGCTCATGGTGGCGGGCGAGCCCATGTCGAAGATGTTGCCCGCGTAGACGCTCTCGATCAGGTGCAGCCACTTGGCCTCGCCCTCCATCGCGTGCAGGGCCCGCACGACCTGCGGGTACAACGCCATGGCCTTGACGTTCTCGCGATCCTTTATGTGCCCGAAGGGATCGTTGAGGCGGTGGGCCCGCAGGACCTTCTCCCGCTGGCGGACCATCTCGATGATGTTGAGCTTGCCGCCCGGCAGCGAGCCGGGAGCCTGCCTGAGCTGCTGGATCAGCTCGGCGAACTGCTTGGAGGCGTTGGCGATCTGGCGGTTGGCCGCCCGCCCGTACTGCGCCGACGCGTGGCGCAGCAGGTCCTCGAAGTGTTTCGCGAACAGGTCCAGCCAGTGCTGGCGGGCCGTCTCGTCGGCCAACAGGTCCCAATCATGTGCTACGTACGTCTGCGGGTCGCGTAGGAGGCAGAAATGGCTCATGACACCACTATCCAACCGGGGCGGGAGGGCTTGTCCTCAATTGTTGGTTACGTTTGGTCCACATGGCTGCGTCGTGCTGAGGCTGACTGTAGCAGGGCGAGAGGACACTTGCAAGTCTTACGTGCGAAAAACGAGACAGGAAAAAGGGGATATTCGGACCCTGAAAGGGGCGGCTGAACGGCCCGGCGTCCGGGGAGCCGGTCGGCAGGCGGAGGCCCGGGCTGTCCGGAAGCCCCGCAGGCAGGGTGTCCGCCTCCTCACTGGGCCCGCAGGGCCACCAGGGTCAGGTCGTCCAGGCGGCTTTGCAGGCCCGCGAAGCGGCGCATCTCCCACAGCACGTGCTTGACGATCTGCTCGGCGGTCGAGTGGACCGCCAGGGCCGCCGAGGCGGCTGCCTGCACCCGCTCCAGGCCGAAAGGCTTGTCCTCGAAGTTCATGGCTTCGGTCAGCCCGTCGGTATACAGCAGCAGCAGGTCGCCCTTCTTGAGATCGACGGCCTCCTGCGTCCAGGTCGCCTGGGGATCGATCCCCAGGACCCCCCCGCCGGCGGTCAGGCGGCGCCACTGCCCGCCTTTGTACAGCAGCGGCGTGGAGTGCCCGGCGTTGGAGTAGGTCAGCCGCCCGGTCGAGCGGTCCAGCACCCCGTAGAACAGGGTGGTGAAGTCGCTGGCCAGGCTGTCGGCGCACAGGTCGCGGTTGACCAGGCTCAGGATGCGCGACATCTCGTAGATGTTGACCGCGTGGGCTCGCAGCGACGCCCGCACCGAGGCCATCAGCAGCGACGCCCGCACGCCCTTGCCCACGACGTCGGCGATGGCCAGGCCCATGTTGTCCTTGGGCAGGTGGATGAAGTCATAGAAGTCGCCCCCCAGTTCGTAGCAGGGCACATAGACCGCGCCGATGTCCCAGCCCTCCAGGCGGGGCGGCTCGGCCGGGATCATCCCCCGCTGCACCTCGGCGGCCAGGCGAAGCTGACGCCGGGTCTCCTCCGCCTGCACCGCCTCGGCGTACAGGCGGGCGTTCACGATCGCCGCGGCGGCCTGCGCCGCCATCGCCTGCAACAGCGAGGTCTCGAACCAGTCGAACTCGTGGAGTTCGGACATGTACACCCGGATCACGCCCTCGGCCCGCCCGCGGAAGACCAGCGGGGCGCACAGGGCGCTGACGATGCCCTCGCGCCGGGCCTCGGCCGGGTAGAGCACCCGCGGATCGTTCCGCTCGTCGGCGATGTACACGGGCTGGAGCTTGCCCAGCACCTCCTGGTCGATCTGGCTCTCGGAGAGCGGAATGGGCCCCTTGTCGAGATACCATCCGGAGAGGTTGTGGACGGCCTTGATGACCAGTTCGCGATGGTCGTCGCTGAGCAGGCGGATGGAGCAGGCCTTGGCGCGCAGGACCTTGGAGGCGCTAGCGGTGATGAGGTCCAGCAGGTGCTGGAGGTCTCGCTGGGTGGCGAATTCCGCGGTCAGATGGTGGAGGGCGGCCAACTCCTCGACGCGGTCGTGGAGTTCCGCGGTGCGGTCGCACAGCCGCCCGATCACGTTGGCCATCAGGCGCAGGAGGGTGGCGATGCGTTCGGCCTGGGCGGGGTCGTTCTCGTAGCCCGGACCGGACACCCGCCCCACCACCTCGCAGTCCAGGAGAATAGGCACTTCCAGGCGGCCGTCCTCGCTGCGAAGCCCGGGCGGCTCAGAGGCCGATGGGGCCGCGCCGATCTCCGACTCGCCGGTCAACGGCGACCCGTCGCGCCCGCAGATGCGAATGGGCGCCTGGGCAACGACGGAAAACGAGTCCTGCAGTTTCTGCAAACTATCTGGACGTAGATATTTAAACAACTCAGACACGCTGAGGGTCCTTGTAAAGGCGGATTGTACTGCCTGCCGAGGCGAGCCAGAAGCGAAAAACGCCGCCCCGCCGGGTTCTCCTCCTGCGGCCAGCGGCCGCATAGACTACTAACGCACCGGCATCGGATTATTGCCGAGCGAGCCTCACGCAGACGCAGTTGACTTTATTGCCGTCGGCCTTACAATACATCATAGGGTGGCCGGAGTGCCATCGCTGGATGGTTGAGTTGCCCGCCCCCCCCACACCGGAGCGCGCGATGCGGCAAGATCGGGGCTTCACCTTGGTGGAACTGCTTGTGGTCATTGCCATCATCGCCATTCTGCTGGCGGTGATGGCCCCCTCGGCCATGAGCATTCACAAGTTGGCCCGCTCCAACATCTGCAAGTCGAACCTCCACACCATCGGGCAGGCGTCGGCCAGCTACTCCGCCGCTAACAACCTCTATGTCCCCCGCGACGCCTGCGACGCCAGCCAGCCGGGCCACTACCTCTTCGCCGCCTGCTTCATGAAGTACACCCACGGCATCGAGATCACCGGCAGCGATTTGCAGAACTGGTCGCTGATCTACGACAAGCTCGACGGGGCCGCACCCATTTACCGCTGCCCGTCCATCAGCGATCCCAAGTATGTGCTGACCTACCTGATCAACGCGATCGACCACGACCACTACCGGACCACCGGCCAATACGTCAGCGACGCCACCCGCGCCCTGCCCATCCAGTTGACCCACCTGCCCGGCGGGCCGGCTGAGATGTGTTACATCATCGAGATGAGCGACAATCTCTCGGCCGTCCCGTACAACAACTTTACGGCCTACGACATCTGGCATCTGGCCCACATGCCCTTCAAAGGCCTCACGCCCCAGCTCAACGCCCGCTGCATCACCTACGGCGACGAGCGCCACGACGGCAAGACCACGCTGGTCTTCTTCGACGGGCACACCGAGGACCTCCCCATCCTGCCGTACAACCTGCCCGTAACTCTCTTCAACCCGCTGGATCTCAACTACCCCCTGCCTTAGCGATTCGCGCGAAATGTCCGGCGCGGTTGACTCCTTGCCGGCACCCTCTACAATACACGCGGATACGGACATGCGCCCGGAACTCACGCTACCCGCGCCCCGCCGCACGGCGGGCTTCAGCCTCGTCGAACTGCTTGTGGTCATCGCCATCATCGCGATCCTGCTGGCGGTGATGGCCCCCTCGGCGCGGAGCATCCAGCGGCTGACCCAGATGAACGTCTGCAAGAACAACCTGCACGCGATCGGGCGTGCAGCCGCCCAATACGCCGCCGAAAACGACTGCCACGTCCCCCGCGACGCCTGGGACACCAGCCAGCCGGGCCACTACCTCTTCGCCGGCTGCTTCATGAAGTACACCCACAACATCCCACTCACGCCGGCCCAGACGCAGACCTGGAGCGAGATGTACAAAGTCCTCAAGGGCGCCGCCCCGATCTACCGCTGCCCCTCGGTGACCGACCTCGACCACGTGCTGACGTACGTGATCAACGCGGTGAACTTCGAGACGTTCATGACCGGCGGAGGTTACCAGAGCCCGCTGCCGGTCCGCCTGACACACCTGCCCGACAGCCCCGGCGCCATCGGCTACATCGTCGAGGGCAACGAGAAGCTCCTCCCCGTGAGCTACTTCGGCTACCACGACGTGTGGCACACCTCGCACATGACGTTCGTGGGGACGACGCCCCAGACCAGCCCGCGAAGCATCCACGCCGACGACATGCGGCACGAGGGCAAGACGACGGTGGTCTTCTTCGACGGACACTGCGAGGATCGAAACCTCACCCCGCACGACTTCCCCGTCACGCTGTTCAACCCGCTGCACACCGCCTACGCGCCGAACTGACGCCTGAGTCACCTTTGCCGATTCGCCCCGCCCGCCTTGGGTGCCTTGACGCCCGCCCCGATCGCCTTGCGGACCATCCCGCCGGCCTCCTCCAGCAGCGAACGGGCCGCCGCCGCGTTCACCCCGCGCAGCGCCATCACCAGCGCCACTTTGCCCAGCCCGTCCGCCTGGTCCAGCAGGGCGCGGGCCCGGCGGCGGTTCACGCCGGTCTCCTGGCAGACGATCCGCTCGCTGCGGTCGCGCAGCTTCTCGTTGGTCGCCCGCAGGTCGACCATCAGGTTTCCGTACGTCTTGCCCATGCGGATCATCGCGCCCGTCGTCAGCGTGTTGAGCACGAGCTTGGTGGCCGTGCCCGCCTTCATCCGCGTCGAACCGGTAACGACCTCCGGCCCGACCACGGGATTGATGATGATGTCCGCCCGTATGTGCCCCACGGCCTGCGGGGAACACGTGACGAAGATGGTCGTCGCCCCGACGGCCCGGGCCTGGTCCAGGGCCCCGTGAACGTAGGGCGTCAACCCGCAGGCGGCAATGCCGACGACAACGTCCCTGGCGGAGATTCGCTTTTTCGCCAGCGCCCGGGCCCCGTCCTCGGCGTGGTCCTCCGCCCCCTCCACCGCGCGTACCAGGGCGCGGCGCCCGCCCGCAATGACCCCCTGCACTTGCGACGGCCGGGTGCCGAACGTCGGCGGGCACTCCGAGGCGTCCAGCACGCCCAGCCGGCCGCTCGTGCCCGCCCCCACGTAGAACAGCCGCCCGCCGCCACGCAGCCGGTCGGCGATCACGTCCACCGCCTTCGCGATCCGCACCCGCTCGCGGGCCACCGCCGGCGCCACGAGGGCGTCCTCGGCGTTGATGATCCGCACGATGTCGCTTGCCGATGCCCGGTCGATCTCGCGACTGCGAGGGTTCTCCCGCTCGGTGGTCAGTTTGCCGCGGTCCAGCGGCTTGCGTTCGGGTCGTTTCATAGTCTACGCCAACACGATCTTGCCCAGTATGACCGCCCGTCGGGCGCCGGTGGCCGACGGCACGTTGTTGGCCCGCCCGCGGAGGGTCTCGCGGGCGAGGATGGCGAAGGAGACCGCCTCCTTCGCGTCGGCCGACAGGCCCAGGTCGTCGGTGGTCATCACCGCCGCGGGGGCGAGTTGCCCGGCCAACATGCCCGCCAGCGTCGGGTTCCTGGCCCCCCCGCCGCACAGGATGACCTCGTCGACCGGAGCGGGCAGGAAGCGGCGATACGCGTCGGCGATGGAGCGGGCAGTCAGCGCGGTGGCGGTGGCGACCAGGTCGGCGTCCGCGAGGCCCAGCTTGAGGCCCCGCTTGCGCAGGCGGTCGGCGTACACCGCCCCGAACTCTTCGCGTCCTGTCGTCTTGGGCGGGCGGCGACGAAAGTACGGATGGCGCATCAACTCGCCCAGCAAGGCGGCATGGACGCGGCCTCGCCGGGCCAGGCGCCCGTCGCGGTCGTATGTCCGCCGTCCGCCCGTCAAGGAGGACACCAGGCGGTCGATGACCATGTTTCCCGGCCCGGTGTCGAACGCGAGCACGCCCTCTACGCGGAGCGCGGCGCTCGTAGTTCCGCCGTAAGGCGGGCCGTTCGGAGGCAGATACGTCACGTTCGCGATCCCACCGATGTTCTGGATTGCCCGGGCCTTCGTGGCGTGGCGATAGAGCACCACGTCCGCATAAGGCACCAGCGGCGCGCCCTGCCCGCCGGCAGCGACGTCGCGCGGGCGGAAGTCGGCCACCGTGGTGATCCCCGTTCGCTCGGCGATCACCCCCGGCTCGCCAATCTGAAGCGTGGACGCGACGCGCGCGCCCCACTGCCGCCTCGCGTTGGGCAGATGATGGATCGTCTGTCCGTGCGAACCGATCAGGTCGATTGACGCCAGCGGGATGCCGGCCCGATCGGCAGTTCGGCGCACGGCGGCGGCGAAAGCCTCGCCCACGGCGACGTTCAGCCGGCAGATCAGGTCCACCCGCCCCGTCGCCGGGTCGAACGCATCGAAGATCGCCCGCCGCAGGGCCGGACGGTAACTCACCGTCTCGAACGCCAGCACCGTCAGCCCGCCCCGCTCGAAGTCCACGATCGCCACGTCGATCCCGTCCGCCGACGTGCCGGACATGAGCCCGGCCACGCGAAGCGGGTCCTTGGCCGACAGACGGGCCAACGGATGAGGCAAGGCCGCAACGCGCCGTGTTTTTCGGACCGAGGCCATACCCGGTATTCTTCCGGCAAGGCAGCGCGGAGGCAAAGGAATTCAGGTCCGCAGCCGGAGAATCAGCCCGCGATTACGGAACCTCGGCCTGCGACGGTACCCGGCGCAGCATGGCAGAAAATTTTCCTAAAACAACTTGTACTACAAGTTATCCCGTGGTAGAATTTCTGCACTATGAAGACGACATCTCTTCCGAAAGGCGCGCTGGTGGCGGGCGTCGTTTTGCTCGCCTGGGTACCGGGTCTTCTCGCGGAAGGCTTCATCAGCGACAAGCCCAACGTCATTTCCTTCCAGGCCGTCGAGGCCAAGCTCGTGCGGCTTGTCGTCAATACCACCGCCAACGGGCAGGTGTGCATCGACGAGTTCGAGGTGTACGGGCCTGGCACGGGCAATCTGGCCCTGGCGTCGGCCGGTGCGAAGGCGTCGGCCTCGTCGGCGTTGCAGGGGTATCCGATCCACCAGATAGCCCACCTCAACGACGGCAAGTACAGCAACGACCGCAGCTGGATCGCGGGCGGCTCGACCCGCGAGTGGGCGCAGATCGAGCTGCCCAAGCCCGCCCGCATCGAGAAGGTGGTGCTGTCTCGCGACCGCAGCGGGCGCTATCGCGACCGCGTCCCGGACAGCTACGAAATCCGCGTGTCGGCCGACGGCCAGAAATGGACGACCGTCTTCCGGGCCAACGGCATCCTCAGCCCGCCCGACGACCCGAAGGACGAGGAAGGCCTGCTCCGCTATGCGTTCTCCTGCGAGAACGCCACCTGGACTCGCCACGACAAGACCCCGCCCGTCCAGCGCGTGATCGGCCAGATGGAAGAGATGGTCGAACGCTTCGCCCGGCGCGGCATCGACGTGTCGGCCGAACGCAAGGAGCTGGAGCAGCTCAAGGCCGAGGACGCCAAGGCCGGCAAGAAGGACGACGACCTGTACTACCGCGCCCGCCTGGCCAAGCGCCGCCTGTTCCTGCGCGACCCGGACTTCGAGCAGGCCCGGCGCATCCTACTGGTCAAACGGTACCCGTTCGAGCCCTCGCACAATTACAGCGTGATCTTCGACTCCCGCGGCGGGGGCGGCGGCTCGATCTGCACGCTGGAGTTCCCCACGCGCGACGGGCGACTGGACCCGATGGGCGTGAAGGTCAACACGCTGTTCGAGTCCGGCCAGGGCATCGCCCGCAACCCGGTGCTCAGCCTGGACGGCAAGCGGATCTTCTTCGCCTACCGCACGACCAAGCAGGACTACTTCCGCCTGATGGTCATGAACGTCGACGGGAGCGACGTCCGCCAGATCACCGACGGCCCGTTCCACGACTACTTCCCCTGCCCCCTGCCGGACGGCGGCCTGGCGTTCATGTCCACCCGCTGCAAGGCCCGCTTCCTGTGCTGGAGGCCCCAGGCGTTCGTCATGTTCCGCATGGACGCGGCGGCCCTGGCCGGCCCCCTGCCGCTTCAGCCGGGCGACCCGAACGTCCGCCCGCTGTCCTTTGCCAACCTCAGCGAGTGGACGCCCTCCCTCCTGCGCGACGGGCGGATCATGTGGATGCGGTCGGAGTACCTCGACAAAGGCGCCAACTTCGGGCACACCCTGTGGGCCATCCGCCCCGACGGCTCGCACCCCGAGTTGATCTTCGGCAACAACACCATCCACTGCTACGCCAACGGCAACGAGATCCCCAACAGCCGCGAGATCCTCTGCACGCTGGTCAGCCACGGCGGGGACCTGAACGGGCCCATCGGCATCGTCGATCCCGCCCAGGGCATCGCCAACGTCGCCGACGGCGTGCGGTCCATCACCCCGGACATCCCCCACCACACGGACATGTCCTGGCCGCGAAACCGCTGCTTCCGCGACCCCATGCCCGTGACGCGCGACCTGTTCCTGTGCAGCCACGCGGCTGCAGACCGCTTCGCCCTGTACGCCATCGACCGCTACGGCAACCGCGAAATCCTGCACATGGACGCCGAGTACGGGTGCATGCACCCCTCGCTGTTCCGCAGGCCGCCCGGCGCGATGGCCGTTCAGAGCCAGATCGCGGCCTTCAGCGCCCCAGCCGCCCCGCCGGACCCGGCCGGCGCCTCGCCGAACCTGCCCACCGGGCACTTCGTGCTGGCCGACGTGTACCATGGCCTGGAGCCCGCCGTCGAGCGCGGGCGGGTCAAGTATCTGCGCATTTGCGAGGAGGTGCGGGCCAACCTGATCCAGCTCCCCAACGGCGCCTACCAGGCCGACCACGAGCCGTTCCAGGACTGGTACGCCACGCCCGTCCACAAGGTCTCCGGGCCGTTCGGCTGGCCCTCGTACGTGGCCAAGGCCGTCCACGGCCTCGTCCCCGTCGAGGCGGACGGATCGGCCAACTTCATCGCCCCGGCCGGGCGGGTGCTGTACTTCCAGGCCCTCGACGAAGACTACAACGAGATCCAGCGGATGCGGAGCGTCGTGCAACTCCAACCGGACGAGACCCGAAGCTGCCTGGGCTGCCACGAGAACCGCAGTTCCACGCCGCGGGTCGGGCGATCGGCCTCGCCGCTGGCCCTGCACAAGCCCCCAGCGACCATCCAGCCGCCCTCGTGGGGCGCCGGGGCGTTCGCTTTCGAGAAGGTCGTCCAGCCCGTCCTGGAGGCCCGTTGCGTCCGCTGCCACGACGCCAAGCACAAGAAGGGCCTGGACTTCACCCGCACCCTCGACGCCAACGGCGTGCCCCGCTCCTACCGCACGCTGATCGAGAAGGGCCTGGTCCATTACTTCAACTGGGGCTACGGCGTCCGCCACCACAGGGCCGATCCGCTCACCTTCGGCTCGCTCAAGAGCAAGCTCTGGGAAGTGCTGGACAAGGGCCACAACAACGTCAAGCTCACGCCCGACGAGCGCCACCGCATCAAGTGCTGGACCGACCTGAACTGCCCGCTCTGGCCGGACTACATCTACCGTCCGACAAGGCTGGCCCAGGCGCGAAACAACTGACGCGGCACGTGCGCCGCATCACGCAGACAACGAAGCCCACCCCGGGGGTGGGCTTTGTCTTGCGCAAGCGGGGGGGGATTTGCATGATTCAAGTTTGGTTGGATTGACGGTTTCGCGCACGGTAGAGTAGCGGGACCCGGCGGCGAGCGCCGCCTGGAAGAGGAGCATCTCCATGACTATCGGCGTGACCGCCGCCCTGGCCGACTTCGTGGTCGACCCCGGTTCCCCGCATTCCGTCGCCGTCCAGAAAGCCCTTTTCCTGGCCCGCCGGCTCCAGGAACGTTCAGCCGCCCTGCAGACGCCGTCCGAGCGGCGCCAGCAGGCGGAGTTGGACCGGATGCTCCAGGAGCCGCGCGACAAGGCCACCCTGATGCAGCTCACCGACCAGGCCTTCCGCTCGCACCGCTCGCGGCGGGCGGTGGATCACCTCGTCCACATCCTGGACGTGCAGGGCGTCCCGCGGTTCTTCACCTTCTGGGACCGCACCATGCTCCGCGGGTTCAAGACCTTCGGCGGCTATCTGCCCGGCGTGGCCATGCCCTTCGTCAAAGAGCACATGCACAAGGAGACGGCCAACGTCATCCTGCCCGGCGAGCGCGAGATGCTGACCCACCACCTCCGCCAGCGGCAGGCCGAAGGCGTCCGCATGAACGTCAACTTCCTGGGCGAGGCGATCCTGGGCGAGCAGGAGGCCGAGGCGAGATTCAAGCAGTACCTGACCGCCTTGCAGTGGCCGGAGATCGAGGTCGTCTCGATCAAGATCTCGACGCTGTATTCGCAGATCTCGCCGCTGGCCCGCGAGCAGACCGTCGCCGTCCTGTGCGACCGCCTGGAGAGGCTGTTCCGCACGGCCGCCCACATGCGTTTCACCCGCCCGGACGGAAGACGCGTGCCGAAGTTCGTCTACCTGGACATGGAGGAGTATCGCGACAAGGACCTGACCGCCCAGGCCTTCATGCGGACACTGGACCGTCCGGGGCTCGAGACGGCCTCGGCGGGCATCGCCCTGCAGTCGTACATCCCCGATTCGCTGTTGACGCTGCGGGAGATCCAGGCGTGGGCCCGGCGTCGCGTGGCCGCCGGCGGCGGACGGGTCACCGTGCGGCTGGTCAAAGGCGCCAACATGGAGACCGAGCGGGTCGAAGCGTCGCTTCGCGGCTGGCCCCAGGCCCCTTACACCACCAAGCGCGAGACCGACGCCAACTTCAAACGCCTGCTACACGAGACCATGAAGCCGGAGAATCTCGCGGCCATGGACGTCGGCGTGGCCTCGCACAACCTCTTCGACCTCTCGTACGCACTGGTGCTGGCCGAGGAGGCCGGCGCCACGGGCAAGATCCAGGCCGAGATGCTCGAGGGCATGGCCAACCAGCAGCGCCGGGCGGTCTTCGAGCGATGTCCCAACGTCCTCCTCTACGCGCCCGCCTGCCCGAAGGAATCGTTCACCACGGCCATCGGATACCTCATCCGCCGCCTGGACGAGAACACCGGCGAGGAGAACTTCCTGCGTTACGTCTTCCGCCTGGAGGTGGACGGGCCGGCGTGGCGGCGGCTGGAGCAGGGCTTCCTGGACTCATTCCAGGACATGGACTCCGTCAGCGACCAGCCGCGCCGCACGCAGGATCGGCGCCTCGATCCCGAGCAACCCCAGGCCGTCGCCGACGGCTGGCAGCACCTGGTCAACGAGAGCGACACGGACTTCTCCCTGCCAGGCAACTCGCTGTGGGCCCAGGACATCGTGCAGCGATGGCAGTCGCGTTGCGGCGAGCGGGCCACGGAGGTGCCGTTGGTGATCGCGGGCGAGGAGGTCCGAGACGACCGCCCCGTGCGCGAGTCCGCCGATCCCTCCCGCACGGGCGTGGTGGTCGCCCGCTACCGCCAGGCGACCAAAGAGGACATCGAGCGGGCCGTGCGGTGCGCCGACGAGGACCCTGACGGATGGCGCACGATGAGCCCCGCCCGGCGGTTCGACGTGCTGGGGCGGGCAGCCCATGAAATCCGCAAGGCGCGCGGCGATCTGATCGGCTCGGCCATGGCCGACGGAGGCAAGACGGTATCCGAGAGCGACCCGGAGGTCTCCGAGGCGGTGGACTTCGTCGAGTTCTACCGTGCGGCCTCGCGATGGTGGCAGGAGCGCCCCTCCCTGCGGGCGCAGGGTCTGGGCGTGGCGGTCGTCGTCTCGCCGTGGAACTTCCCCATCGCCATTCCCTGCGGGGGCGTGGCGGCCGCCCTGGCTGCCGGCAACACCGTCATCCTCAAGCCCGCCAGCGATACCGTCCTGCCCGCCTGGGAACTGTGCCAGTGCTTCTGGCGGGCCGGGGTGTCAAAACGCACGTTGCAGTTCCTTCCCTGCTCGGGGTCCGGCGAGGGGCGCAGCCTGGTCAACCATCCCAAGGTGCGGGCGGTCATCCTCACCGGCGGGACGGCCACCGCGCAGGCCATGCTGGCCGACAACCCCCGCATGAACCTCTACGCCGAGACCGGCGGCAAGGACGCGACGATCGTCACCGGCCTGTCCGACCGCGACCAGGCCGTCAAGCACGTGATCCACTCCGCCTTCAGCCACTCCGGGCAGAAGTGCTCGGCCACCTCCCTGCTGCTGCTGGAGGCGGAGGTCTACGATGACCCACAGTTCCGCCGGGCGCTGTGCGACGCAGCCGCCAGCATGAAGGTCGGTCCGGCATGGGAACTGGATACCCGCATGGGCCCGCTGATCCGCCCGCCGTCCGGGGACCTGCAGGAGGCCCTGCACGTGCTGGAGGAGGGCGAGGAGTGGGCTCTCATGCCCCGCCGCGTGGGCGACAGCCCCACCCTCTTCACGCCGGGCATCAAGTACGGCGTCCAGCCGGGCAGCTACACTCACATGACCGAGTTCTTCGGGCCCGTGCTCGCGGTCATGCGGTTTGAGACGCTGGCCCAGGCCGTCGACCTGGTCAACCAGACCGGCTACGGGCTGACCAGCGGCCTGGAGAGCCTGGACGACCGCGAGTGGGAATACTGGATCGAGCACCTGCGGGCGGGCAACCTCTACGTCAACCGCTCCACCACCGGGGCGATCGTGCTCCGCCAGCCGTTCGGGGGGTTCGGCAAGTCCGTGTTCGGGCCGGGCCTCAAGGCCGGCGGGCCCAACTACGTGACGCAGTTGATGGACCTGGCCGAGGCGGCGAACCCGTCCTTGCCGGGGGCGGAGCTTCGGCCCGCCCTGGCTGAGTTGTGCGACGGACTGGACCGGCGGGCGGGCGAACTGGGCGATGCCGGGCCCGGGCAGGCCGGGCGCATCCGTCAAGCGGCCGGCAGCTATGAGCAGGCCTGGCAAGAGGAGTTCAGCCGTGGGCACGACCACTTCCTGCTGATCGGACAGGACAACCTCCGGCGCTATCTGCCTCTGGGCTGGCTGTGCGTGCGTGTGCACGAGTCGGACTCGCCCTTCGAGCTGTTGGCGCGGGTGTGTGCGGCGCACGTGGCCGGCGCGCGCGTGACGGTAAGCGTGCCGCCCGGCGTCGACCTGCCGAGCCTGCGACTGCTGGAAGAGCTGACCGAGCCCTGGGCGGGAGCGATCGAGTTCGCCGAACACAGCGACCGGCAGGTGGCCGACCTGGTGCGGGCGCATGCTTTCGACCGCGTCCGCTACGCCGCGCCCGACCGCGTGCCCCTGGAGGTGCTGCAGGCGGCAGGCGAGAGCGGCGTCGCCGTCATTGCCCGCCCCGTCCTGGCTGACGGGCGGGCCGAACTGCTCTGGTACCTCCAGGAACAGAGCGTCAGCGTCGACTACCACCGCTACGGCAACCTGGGCATCCGCTCCAGCGAGCCGCGAGCCCAACCCCGGTAGACGTCGCTCGTCCGCAGCCGGGCGGTTCGCCTGGCGTCCGAAGGCTTCGCGGGACCGCCGCCACGGCTCGACGCCCGCACCTCAGCCAAGGCCCAGGAACGAGCGCAGCCGCCCCAGGGACGGGTTTTCTCCCGGCCGACGTCCCAAGGGTCGGCTTGGGGATGAAGATCGGCTACACCCCCGGCCCGTCAGGGACGTCCCAGGTCCCCTTGGCCGAGGATGGCTCCGCCGGACCGCCCCAACCGTAGGGGAATCCCCTAGTTTTGGGGCGCTTTGGGGCGCTCTTCGAGCCCGGCCGGGGGCGACTCACCCGCGGCTCATCGCGGAAAGTCAAAACCCCACAACGACTTGCAGATGCGACCCGCTGCGACCTCCCCGCGAACTGATGCGTACTACCCGCGAACTGACGCGACCGCTCCGCGAGCGCCCGCGTCCGGCGAGCGAACGGTCGCGTCCTAGCGGGGCCGGCTCTGGCGGCGGGGACGCCGCTCCCAGCGCCCACCCCCTCTCAGTCCGTCGAGCGAGCGTTTTGCGCGGCCGGGGCAATTGTCGATTCTCAATCCTCCCCGCGTGATGCTACAATGCCGCTTTCCTGACGGAGCGTGCGAATGATCTGTGCCGGAATCGATGCCGGGTCGCGGGCGGTCAAGGTGGTCCTGTGGGACGCCGCAAGCCGCTCCGTGCGCGGCGAGGGGTGCAGCGATCAGGGCGTCCGCCAGGACGACCTGGCCGGTCGGCTGCTGGACGACGTGCTGGACCGCGCGGGGTTGGGCCGCAGCGACCTGGCCCGCACCGTGGCCACCGGGTACGGGCGCAACGTCGTCTCGGCCGCCGACACCACCGTCACCGAGATCACCTGCCA
>Ga0116148_1000841_pt1 | contig 36413 bp, 36 predicted proteins | sample AD_UKC055_MetaG_FD_89786 | JGI IMG/M metagenome (GOLD analysis project Ga0116148, IMG submission 89786) | Active sludge microbial communities of municipal wastewater-treating anaerobic digesters from USA - AD_UKC055_MetaG | ecosystem: Engineered > Bioreactor > Anaerobic > Digestate | place: USA...
AGGGCGCCTTTTAAATAAAAAAAATCCCCGTCCAGGATTACCTTATCTACAATGTTTCCAACCAGGGACGGATTAAACATATCAAGGGTGATTGCTGCAATCATCGCAGCCGTGGCAAGTACGTAGCCCCATGCCCGTTTTTTCATAAGCTTCAATAAAGTGTTCAAGTGAATATTCCTCTGCACGAAAGCTGTTTATCTGTATGAAATAGAAGTTTCGTGCTGCAGTTATCAGTGATTTAACATTACAGAAAAATCACAACCAAAGCCCATAGACAAAAAAAAACCGCGGGGTTAACCCGCGGCCTTCGGCTCTTACCATCGAACTGGATGTGTATTCAGTTCTCAGGTGATGTCTATGGACAAGGCAGGGTTAACAAAATAGCTTACGCCGGATGATGCGGCATCAGCTGAAACCATGAAGTTAAATGATTTGAATGTATTCATTACCTGCCTCCTTATATAAAATTTACATGCATGTGTGTGGAAGCAGTATAGCGAAATGAATTAAGAAGTGTCAAGAAGATTTTTTTAAAAAAGTTAAAATGCAGCATGAAAACCTAGAAAAGAATATTGAATTATCTATTGTGAGCTTTCAATGTTACTATATAACTGATAAAAGTCCAGATATTGGCGTAAAATATGGACTATAAGTCCAAAAATTACGCCAATATCTGGACTTTAGTAAAAAACAGTGATAAAATTATTTTCATGAGTATTTTGGACACAGACCTTACACTTATTATCCGCAGATCTTCGGGTACTTTACCTGTTTACGGGAGAGGTCTGTCCAAAGCGGATTACAGAGACCGGATGCCTATAAGATTCTAGAATTTAGAATCTTATTCTCCGGTGAAAGCCGCAGACACCTCTTCTATGGACGGGGTTTCTGCGGCTTTTTTTTTGCAAAACTTTTGCATTGACTAAGCCTCAACGAAAGGTTCAAATCTTTCCAGCCCCGTCTCCTTGGGCGTGTCCAAAATTAATCTAACAAGGAGCATTATAATGATTGAAACATCGCACATAAAAAAATATTACGGCAGCGACCTCATACTGGATGATATAAATATCCGCATAAAGAGAAACGATAAAATAGGTATTGTCGGAAGAAACGGGGCTGGTAAAACTACGCTCATAAGAATTCTAAGCGGAGAGGATGATGACTATCACGGTAAAATTGTATATGAGGGAAAACCGAGTATTAACTATGTAGAGCAGTTTTTTTCTGTGCAGAATATGAGCGCCCTCGATTATATGATTGAACCTTTTTTACAGATGAGGGATAAACTGAGATCTCTTGAAGAGTGCATGGCCAATGAAGAAGGAAAAACCTTGGAAAAAACCTGTGCTGAGTACGGAGACTTAAGAACTTTATATGACAGCAAAGAAGGGGATGAGGCGGAGCAGAGAGCAATAGTCTTTTTAGAAAATCTTGGTTTGGATAAATGCATGGATTCAGAGTTACGAGTATTATCGGGCGGGGAGAAAAATATACTCGCAATGGGACGTGCCAATGTATTAAAAAGCGATGTACTAATTTTAGATGAGCCGGGGAACCATCTTGATATTAAGGGTCTTGCGTGGCTTGAAAATTTTATTAACTCGTACAGCGGGGCGGTGATTATTGTTTCTCATAACCGCTATCTATTAGACAGAGTATGTACATCAATTATAGAACTTGATAATGGAAAGGCTCAAACCTATACCGGGAACTATTCTGCGTACCGGCTTGAAAAACTGCGGACAACTGTTTCGTCTCAGATGACCTATAATGCCGAGCAGAAAAAGATTGCACAGCTTGAAGAAGTTGTACGGCGTTTTGCAGAGATTGCAAAAAGAACCTGCGACCCTAAGTGGGGGAAAAGGCTCAGGTCAAGAAGGACACAGCTTGCAAAGTTTAAAGAGCGTTCCATCGAAAAACCGGTAAACCCGGTGACTTCTTTTGAAGTGGCATTTACAAAGGATGTATCGAGAGCACATATTGCCCTGCGCGTTAACAGTTTGACATGCGCCTATGGGGAACGTGTGTTACTAAAGGATGCTGATTTTCTCATAACAACGGGAGAGAGGTGCGCCCTTGTCGGACTCAACGGCAGCGGAAAGACAACACTCATTAAAGAAATACAAAGACTTTCATTGGAACAGGATGAAAGGGTTTTCATAGGACCGAGCTTAAAAACGTCCTATTGTTCTCAATACGGGGAAACGTTGGATAAAGAAAATACCATCTTTGAAGAATGCATGAAGGCAGGGTGCAAAACTGAAGATGAAGCGTTTAAAACATTGAGCCGATTTCTTTTTACAAGGGCATCTCTTACTCAGAAGGTTGGAAGTTTATCCGGCGGGGAGATGAACAAACTCCAGTTAGCGCTCTCAGTAATTAAAGAGGCGGACTTTTTAATTCTCGATGAACCTACAAACCATCTTGATATTCCCTCCTGCGAAGCAATAGAAGATGCGCTCTTGGACTTTAAGGGAACCATACTTGCAGTTTCTCATGACCGCTATTTTTTAGACCGCATTGCACAGCGGGTTTTGGAAATATCAGATTGCGCATTAAACTCCTGGGAGGGGAACTTTTCTGAGTTCTGGTATTCACGCTACGGATCTCAAGTAGAGAGGTCTATTCAGAAAGTTATCAGCAAGAATTCTGTTTCGTCGGTGGAGGAGAAAATTATTGCACTGGAAAAAGAGAAAAAAGACGCAGAGCGCAGTATGGGAGAGTATTATACAAAGGGAGATCTTGTAAAAGCTCGAAGTATGGGAAATAAACTTGACCGCATAACAAGAGAAATAGAGCGGCTTTATTCTGAATGGGAATAACTATTCAGTATTACCAAAGTAAGGCGCCTTACCTTGGTAATATTCGTACTTTTGAGCCGTATTTTTTATTGACAGAGGTATTAGCTAAAGAATAGAATCGAATGCATAATGATCTATTCGATTATGAACATATGGAATTCATTATGCAAAAAAGGGGTTAATTAAATGTTATCAAAGTCTATAGTCAAGTTTATTTGTATTATTTTAGTATACGTTTGTGTACTGCTGCCCTGTTTCAGCGATGATGAAGCAGACCGCTGGTTCTGGCCTTTAGGCGATGAAGCCGGAGAAATTATTATGAGGCCGGGACGAATAATGAATCCGGTGTCAGGCGAAGCTTTTTATAATTATGACTACTACATCTCCAGTACTGAAGGGCAGCCGGTGTATTCTCCGGTCGACGGCTATGTTTCCAATACTTCACCATACCATATTATATTTCCGGATGCGATGCAAAGTGGGAACTTTTCATCAATAGAAGATTTTTTATGCTATGAAAGAACAAATCTCTGATGTATGGATGCAGGAAAAAAATCTGACCCAGACAATTAGTATTGTCTCCTCACTTGATAATAGACCTGTTTATATTTCCGGTTTCGCATCAAATGCTGTTAAAAAAGGACAGCGTATTCAAAAAGGCGAATACCTTGGTGATATGGGATACATACGGACATTTTCTGAACGTCCCTGCATCAGCATATCAAGTCCGGATGTAGGGGAGTATCTCCTGGGCGAAGACAACAGCAATATCTTTGCAGACCGCCCAAAAGCAGTTACTTTTGATTTGAAAACAACCATACCGCTGTCTGTCATGCAGGAAGCAGCCGGAATTTTTTCCTCCTCAATCTTAGAAGATCATCCGGCTTTGCTTGATACTTCTCTTTTGGATTCATTTAAAAAAGCGGTGCAGGAATTAAATGCATCGCTGTACGAGGGAATGCCGGCCTTAGATTTTCTCTATCAGCTTAGACTTGCTGCTTCTCAGCTGCATTGTGTTCACACTGTGATAGAGCAAAAAGGAACAGCATTATGTATGCTGGAATGGCCTCTTAATCTCGTTTTTCACGATAATAAAGCTTATGTAGTAAATGACAGACGGGGTAATCTTGATATAAGCAGCGGTACGTGTGTTCTATCGATTAACGGACATGCTATAAAAGACTTGTTGGAAAAACAGACTTCAGTAATACCGGCAGATACACTCTCCTCTCAAGTCCTTCATGATATAGCATCTTCATATTGGTTTAATCGTGCTATTTCTTCGCTTAAGTTTCCTGACATTTATGAATACAGGCTTCTTATGGATGACAGCAGTGAGCGTATAGTCTCAATTCCCCGTTTAGTATTCGAACAGATAAATTACAAAACGTTGAATCCGGATTGGTATAACAACAAACATCCCTCTTATGAAGTCTTGAATCCTTCTACTGTGGTAATACGGTTAAAAACCATTGACCAATCTGCAGATCAAGAACCGGTGACCGGATGGTTTAAGGATCTTGCGGAGAAAAGCATTACTAATCTGATTGTCGACCTTCGCGGTAACAGAGGCGGTGATATAAAAAATGCTGTATTTTTCTTTTCGTATTTAGCAAAACAACCGTTCAAAGATGAATCCTATTCAGAGATCCGCCACTCTGGACAGTATGAATCGCTTCGTCACAGTGAAAACATGATTTATTTCGAAAATGGATTATATCCCCCGGAATTCGCAGACTACCAGAAGCCCGCTGACGGCAGGTATATTAAATGGGGAGGAGAGGAAGTTGAACCGGCCGAAGAGTATAATTTCAACGGTAAAGTTTACGTTCTCGTTGACGGTATAACTGCATCAGCCGCTGTATGGCTCGGGCGTAAAATTGCCGAACAGGGGGCAATAACAATCGGGAGCGAGACGGGAGGTGGTTTTTACGAGTGTAACGCAGTAAAGATAAACCGTGTTAGACTGGGTGAAGCCGGTCTCGTATTATACCTTCCACTTATTCATACTGTTTTCTCTGACAATATGGACAGCTTGGGAGTGCCTCCTAACAGAGGCTTAATTCCGCAGTATCAGGTTAGTGCAAGTCTTGAAGACAAATTATACGGTACAGATTCAGTGCTCGACTTTACGTTGGATTTAATCGCAAATCCTCCGGCTGAGAAGGCTGTTGTTTCATCAGATAATAATCGAGGGTTGTTGATGTTATCTGTTTTTTTTCTAGTGATGATATTGACGACGATGCTGGTACTAATCAGGAAAAAGCGCTTGAAGCATGGAATATTTTTTCTCAGGCGATAGAAGAAGATCATCCTGCATTACTTGATGCTGATATAGAAAAGAATATGATAGAATACTTGGATCGGGGGCGACTATCAATAAAGAATGATATTACCGTACATGAGCTGCGTCTTTTAATGAGAAATACACTATCGCATTTGAATTGCGTTCATACAAAGGTCCGCACTCTGGATACACAGTATTATGTTGATTTTTTACACTTGGATTTAATCATTCAAGATGGTGTGTGTTCTTCTGTTTATACTATTCTGCATAAGAGGGAAGAAAAAAAACTATTCAGAATAGTCATTGTAGCGGATAAGCAGTTCTGTCTTGTCTGCTACTCCTAGTATTTTATATAGTTTTCTCATTCTGTTTCTGAGAGTTCCTGGAGCCAGACTGTTTGATGATGCAATATAGTCGAATTTTTCTCCTTTTAAAATAGCTTTTAAGCATTCTCTATCACGGACAGATAGGCTGGGATAAGCATCGAAAACAAGGCGGGAAGGTTGATTTGATTGTATAAACTTCTTGATTTCTTCGGAGAGCATGAAAGCGGTAACTGACAGCAGTAAAAGTAATGCAAAAATTCTTATTATACTTTCAAAAAATACATCAAATCCAAAACGGATTTGTGTTACAAAGAGAAGAAAGAAGAGAATAAGTGATGCTGTTACCTTCCTTTTTATATTCTTAATCAGAAAACCGCTCCTGTATGCAGAGAGCATAGTAAAGATAAAGAAAAAGAAAGAAGTATAGTTACCTCCCTCAATGATTGTAGATACGGTATAGTAAAGTGAAAAAGCAAAATATACGGTAAAGGAGAGGGGTTTGAAAATTAAGTATACAAATGCAAAAAAAGAAAAAATGTCAATAATAAATATAATAAAGTATGGAACAAACTCATTCTCTTTTCTATAAAAAAAATTATCCAATAAGATAAGTTTTCTATATAACATAATTGCTGCTATAGCCATAAGTATTGAACCAAATATAGCTAATAAACGCCAAAGTCTTATTTGCTCAGTACTATACATTATTCAAAACCAACCAATATTCATAGCCTTCTCGACAGAAAGCTCCTTATCAACTTCAGTGCAGAAATTATCATTTATAATAGAAAGAAGTTCTTCCTTTTTTTCTGCAAAGTTCCATGCTCCGCTGTTTAAGGGGTTATATACTCCCTTAAGCGAATCTTTATTCCGTGATTTATCATAGCCGCAAAGCATAATGAGGGCAAGAAGGGCAGTGCCGTGTGCGAGTGCCTTGCTGTTACCTCCGTTGTAATTCATTAAGGGGCTTACTCTGCTGAAGATATTACTGTCATCCTCCGGTGTATGGTTGGTGACTGATAGTAAATGAGGAGTTTTATTGAAGAGAAAGGCCTCTGTTATATAGAGAATTAGATTTGCTAAGGCTGTGCGTTCGGGATTAATGCAGCCGGCAATAAAAGGAAGGCGGTAGAGGAAATGAGCCGCTGTATTTTTAGAAAGTCTTTGTTCTTCTTTTTTTGTGAGTTTGAATACTTTTGTGAGTTCTTTACAAAAAGACTCCCATGTTTTTTCATGCACTGCTTGTATAAAACCGATATCTCTCATAATTAATCTCTTTTTTTATGTTTTATGTAAAAACTAGTATACAGCATGTATCTTAATAATGCAAGATAAAATGAAAGAAACGTGAAAAGTGGTAAAAAAATCAGATAATGCAAAAAAAGTCAACGAAAAGTGCTTATGACATTTGTCATTTTCGAGTGAGAACCAAAGTTCTTTAAATATAAACCGTATGACATTTGTCATATTCGTACTTTTGAGCCGGATTTTTTATTGACAGAGGGAATAGGAGGGGAATAAAATGACAGTATTATGAAAATTGTTCAGCAGCTGGATGAGACAGACTGCGGGATAAAAAAGGAATTTAAATAAAGTGAATGTTTCAGTGATTATTCCAACACACAACAGACCTTTTATGCTTGAAAGAGCTTTAATATCTCTGTGTAATTCTAAGCTAGTTGATAAAGAAATACTGGTTATAAATGATGGTAGTGATGCTCAATTTATGAAAGATTATACTAATGTGTATAAAGCTTTTGAAAATGACATTGTAGTTATTAATTCTACTCAAAATCGAGGTGTATCGGCCGCAAGAAATTTAGGAATTTCTCAAGCTATGGGGGAATGGATATTGTTTTTAGATGATGATGATGAAATTCTTCCCGGTTATATTGAATTTATTGATGACTATGTTTCGAATGCTTCTAAACAAATTAGTGTAATTTGGCCTAATGTAATGATAAAGCATTATTGTAATGGTAAATCAGTAATAACGAGAAAAATGTTTTTCCCTGCATCTGAAGAACAGGTAGTTTCTTATTTTCTAAGTATCGGAATTGGATACGGTGTAGTTTTCCGTAAGGAAGCGTTAATAATGGTTAAGTGTTTCGATGAAACTCTAAGAGTATCAGAGGATACGGATTTATTCTTCCGTTTTTTACAGAGAAAAATCATTCCTGTGCATATAAAAGTATTTGGTATTTTGATTCATCAGCATGAATGCGATAAGTTAACAAATTCTTATAGGTTTCAAACACAAAATCACATTTTCCGAAGTTTTTTTAGGAAGTATAATTATTACTTAAAGATGAATACTAATTTATATATTAATTATTCAAATTGGATAAATGAATTATATGTTCAAAATAGTATGCTGTGGAGTGCTTTTTGTTTTACTAATGAGGTGCTTAGAAAAAATATTATGAGTAAGAAGGTATGGATAAATCACATAAAAAAAATGCTCTGTAATCTAAAAAGGAGTTACTAGGATGAGTAAAATAGATGTATCCGTTATTATACCAACGTTTAATAGATTTGAGTTTTTAAATGTAACTTTACAAAATTTGATTAATCAAAAAGTTCAAAATATTGTCTATGAAATTGTAATTGTAGATTCAGGATCAGATATTACAGAATCATATATAACTTATCTTAAGAGAATGAATAAGAATATAAATATTCAATATGTTAAGATAGAAGGTAATAAGAATAGGTCTCTTTTACGTAATTTGGGTTCAGATATTGCTTTAGGAGAATTATTAATATTTTTAGATAATGATATGATTGTTTCTCCTGAGTTTATTAGTAGTCACAATAAGAGTCATATTTGTAATGAGGATAAGCTTGTTCTTGGAAAAAGAAAATCATTAACGGATTTTTCAAAGAATAAAATTACACCCTTTTTACTCTGCAACTGTTTTGATTTACTGGATTCTCTTCCTTGTTTTGAGGATGATAGAGATCAGTATTTAATTAATAAAGGTTTGTCAATTGATAACGCTGAAGATCCCTGGCGGTTTGTTTTTTCTCATAGTTTCTCAATAAGAAAAAAAACATTCAATTCAATAGGAAAATTTGATAAAGAATTTGGAAATAATTGGGGTTATGAAGATTTAGAATTTGGATATAGATGTTATATAAATAAAGTTAAAATTGAAATGCTGGAAGCTCCTTACTCATATCATCAACCTCATTTTGAGCAAAGCAAAGAGGATCAAAAACATGCACTACCAAATATGAGACTTTGTGTTAAAAAACATAACACATATTTTATGGAACTTTTTGTTTTACTGTATAATGAATATTTAGAGCTTAAAAAAAATGTTGAGAATGTGGATACGAAAGTTCAAGTTCAAACGTCAACGTTAGAAATGAAAAAATTTGAATTAGTATTAGGATGCATAGAGAGAAAAAACTCAAATAAATGCTTTTTGGGTGTTTGTGTTCCATTTGATAAAAAAGTTAATAAAGTCTTAATTCTTGAAACTTTTTTTCATTTTTGTAGAAAAATACAAATCTGCATACTGAGAGAAGCTATAAGAGTTGGAAAAACTATATTTGTGAGAAAAGTGAATCAAGATGATTATTTAACACTACTATCACTATTTGATATTATTGGTTTTGAAGTAAGTATAAATACAATAGATTTATATTATGTTATAAGAATTGAAAAACTAATACAGCCAAAAATATTCTCAATAATCCTTCCTCCTGTGTATTTAAGTGAGAAACGGTTAGTATATAAACATCTGGTCAAAAACTTACAGGATTCTGGAAATATTGTAATCATTAAAGACATTTATGACGTAAGAGATTTTAGAAAAGAAGATTATGATCTGGAAGATGATGAAAATATGAAATTAGCTAAATGCATTAGAAGTAATTATGGTATGAGTATATCTAAAGATCTGTATTCATTAAATATGCATTTATCAAATTCTTTTTTAATACCTGATTCAAGGTATTCTGTTGTGATTAATGATTTTGATTACAAGTATATTTCAGACAACACACAAATACAGGATTTACCTCAGTCAAAACATTTTGATAAACAAATTTTTGAAAATATTACCTTTAATACTGCTATTTTTTATGTTAGAAAGTATATAAGTCAAATGAAAAATACTAATCAGCAGAAAGGAAAAATTTGCTGTTTTATGAATTATGGTTATTATGAAGATGGAATTGATAGAATACTTGAAGCATTTTCATCTATTGTTAGAAAAGATCCTAGTGTAAGATTAGTTATTAAATTACCTGACTATAAGGAATTGGCATTATGTACATATCCATTACATAATAATGCATCAAGAGAAGCAAAAAACTTTTCCTTTCGTACTAAAGTAAAAAACGATCTGAATCTACTTAATAATAGTATTAGTAATTTTGGTATAGAGAATAGTGTAACTGTTATTCAGAAAAATTATTCAATAATTGAAATATTACAAATCATTCAAGAATCATCAATGTTCATTTGCACTCCAAGAATGAGTACTTCATTTATTGGGATCTACTTTTCATTACTATTAGGAAAAAAAACGATTGTTTCTGATAATGTATGTTTATCGCAAAATTTAAGAAAATATTGCTTAGTATGTACAACAAAAGAATTACCTTTTTCTGAAGCATACAACATTCCAGTTAATATTATTAATCTTTTCGTTTTGTCATATGTAGCAAATATTGAATCATTAATAACGAGTATGCAAACAGATATTCCGTTAAAAGAGATTGGTCAAGAAATAATTATTAAAGCTGAACAGGAATATAATAGTTTTTTATTAAATTTGTAATTATCAGAATTATTTAATTCTGGTACTCTTACTCGTATGAGTAAGAAAATATATTATTAACCGGCCGGTTATAGTAAGGAGTTAATTATGACATTAACAACACAGCAAGTAGAAGGAAACGGAATGAATGTATTCGGTGAGCAGAACGGATTTACTGCAATGACATCTGATGAATTATTGCATATTAATGGGGGGAGTCAAGTTATTATAGGTTATATCATTCAGACCAGTAATGGATATGGGCCTTATTAATTAAACTGAATATTCTATTAATAAAGTAGAAAAAGGGAATATACTGATCTATGATTAGTATATTTCCTTTAATAATAAAAAGAGAAAGAATTTTGAATAAATTAAATCATATAGTTAAGCTAAGCGTACTTCTTATTTTAGTTATTATACTCTCTTCTTGTACAACAAAACAGGAAAAAGATCCGGTATTCACAGAAGGATCATTTCTTGAGATGGACGGGAACGGCGGCAAATTTTATACCGACGAAGATATACATAAGGCGTTTGCTTACAGAGAAGAAAAACAGAAAAGTCTTGAATTATTTTCCGAAGATAATTCGTTTCCTGTTACACTTGAGATACCATTAATACTTAGAGGTGAAGGAGATAAATCTCTAGCAGCATTTGTTACAGCCGGTATAAATGATCAAAAAATAAACATGATCTTTGATACAGGTGCTGGAGTCATGATCCTGCCCCTGCATATTCTCCGTGGTACCCTGCGTATGCATCCTCCTTTTGAAGAACGGGATTTTTACTATTTTGTACAAAAAATTACTATTGACAAGTATTCCTATGATCTGATGCCGGGATATTCTGCTGCATCAAGCTCTGCTCCTTTTGGAGTAATTCCCTGGACTTTTTTTGGACCTTTTTGCGATTTCTTTACCATAGATTATCAGGAAGAAAAGATTATCCTGCATAGTAAAAATAGCAACTCATTTAAAAGTTCTGTAAACCCTATACCGTGTGAGATTAACGAAGCTTCTCATATAATTATCGATGTTGAACTTGACGGCAGAAAAGTCAGAGCTCTTCTTGATACAGGATGGAGCGGAAAAGGTTGTATTTTAGAAGGTGACGGTTCTTATGAAATACAGAGTTCTGTTAATGAAGCTATGAATACTTTATTTGGTACCTATAATGGTTTTTTTAATACCCATGAGGTTAAAGAAATTACCATAGGCAGCACAAAGATCAATGGGAGTGAATTGCTGTTAGTAACCAAGAAGCATTATGAAGAGTTCCCAAATTTTTTCCCGTGGATAAAAGATGAAGGCATAGATGTTTGCCTTGGCGGTCGTGACTTCTTTAGTAAATGCCGTTTTACCATAGATTACAAAAATAAACTATGCTGGATAGAGCCATATGAATAGAAAGGTTAATTAAATGAAACTTATACAGCAGCTGGATGAGACCGACTGCGGGGCTGCGTGCATTGCAATGATTGCGATACACTACGGACTCCACCGTTCTATAACCTCAATACGGCAGGTCTCGGGCACCGATACAAAAGGCACAAATCTTGCCGGAATGGTTCAAGCCTCAAAGAAACTCGGTTTCGATGCTCATGCATTAAAGGGCAATGCCGACGCGCTTACACCCGATCTTCCTGTTCCCTTCATTGTGCATCTTGCGCGTCCTTCCGACAGAGGCACTTTGATGCACTTTGCTGTTGTAAAAAAAATCACTAAGAATAAAGTATTTCTCCTTGATCCGGATTCTTCTTTTGGAAGACATTCTATGCCCAAGGAGGAGTTTCTAAAGATCTGGACCGGGTATGTTATTTTCTTAACTCCTGCAAAGGAATTTAAAAGAGAAAAGGGGAGCGGCAGTCTTCTTTTTCAATTTTTACCAATTCTAAAACCTCACGCTAAAACACTTGCGCTTGCCTGTGTTGCCTCTGTTATTCTCATTGTGTTCGGTATTGTGTCTTCTCTATATTTCCGCTATGTCATAGATGAAATTCTTTTTTCGAATGCAAAGCTGAGTCTCGCTGCCTTCTCTATAGGCATGCTGTGCATTGTTATTCTTCAGGCTGTCATGGGCGCAGTGAGAAATACCTTATTGACCAATTTTGCCTTTAAGACCGATTTACAGCTCATCTTTTCATATTTTAGTCATGTGCTTCATCTTCCGCTTTCTTTTTTTGACACCAGAAAAACTGGTGAAATTATTTCCCGTTTTGAAGATGCCGGGAAAATACGCAATGCGCTTTCACAGGCGGTAATATCAGTTATTATGGACACGGCAATGATTCTCGTTGTCGGTCCCGTGCTTTTTGCGGTTAACAAAACCCTGTTTTTTATTGTGCTTTTGACCGTGCCCTTTTCTTCTGTAATTCTCTATATTTTTTCTAAGCTCTACCGTAAGCAGTATAAAAAACTGATGAGCGAAAATGCAGAAGTTCACTCGTATCTGGTTGAATCGATTAACGGTTCTGCGACCGTAAAAGCTCTTAATGCAGAAAGCCTCGTGTTCAACGAGTATGAAAAAAGACAGATGAAGATGACGTGGACCGGCTGGAAGGCAGTACATTTGAGCATTTATCAGGGTATGTCCACAGAACTCGTTAAGCAGATAGGCTCAACAGCCTTATTCTGGGTTGGCAGTTTTCTCATTATACAGGGCGAGTTCAGTATTGGTACGCTCATAAGCTTTAATGCGCTTGCCTCATATTTTACCGGCCCTCTTGAGCGCCTTGTTAATCTGCAGGCGAGTCTACAGGAAGCCTTTGTTGCTGCCAACCGTCTTGGAGAAATACTTGAACTTGAACTTGAGCAGGATGAAGAAAAGAGGTTTATAGAACCTGCGGCGATTGAGGGGAATATTCAATTTAACGATGTTGCATTCCGTTACGGTACGAGAAAGTATGTGTACGAAAAACTCAGCTTTACTATAGAAAAAGGGCAGTGGGCGGCCTTTGTCGGACCTTCGGGCTGCGGAAAGACAACCTTAATAAAACTGATACTTAAATTCTATGTACCCGAGTCCGGTTCCATTCATATTGATAAGTATGATATTAGAGACCTTGATGCGTCTTCTCTGCGGACACTCATAGGTTATGTGCCCCAGGATATCTTTTTGTTTTCCGGAACCATTGCAGAAAATATTGCGCTTCATAAACCGTCTGCAAGTCTTGAAGAAATAATGGAAGCCTCTCAAAAAACAGGAGCTCATGAGTTTATAAATTCTCTTCCGGACCGCTACAATACAGTCTTGGGCGAGCGGGGAGCTACATTATCGGGCGGGGAGAGGCAGCGTTTAGCCCTTACCCGGGCGCTTCTCGGCTCCCCTCAGGTTCTCATTCTCGATGAGGCAACGAGCAATCTGGACACCGTTTCTGAAAAACTAGTTCACCAGACCATTGAGAAGCTCCGATCGGAGCGTATAACTACTATTCTTATAGCGCACCGGCTTTCGACGGTAGTCAACTGCGACAAGATATTTGTGCTCGATAAGGGTTTAATTGCCGAGGCCGGCACACACGAGGAGCTTGTGCAGGCGGACGGATTGTACAAAAAATTGTGGGATGGTGTTGTCGTATAAAAGGATTTGGAATCGGGAGTCATGACCCCGTTTATCAAATAATGTTCTTCGTTGAAGAACAAAGACAGGGGGCAGGGATAACGCCCTGCCCCCTGAATGCGTAATCTGCGCAAAGGCGCACGCATAACGATTGATCACCGTTATGTACAGATTACCAAAAAAAACAAATGTTTTCCATAGGAAAACGAAGGGTAAGGTCAAAAATGACTGGATTTGTAGAAGTATCTCAGAATGAGATGATGGTAGTGGATGGAGGCGGCCCTGTAACAGACATATTAACTGGAATTGCTGCAGGGTGTGGAATATGCGCATCTTTCCCAACTCCAGCCGCTCCATTTATGGGTGTAGCTGCTGCAATTACTGGTGTAGCAGCATATATTTGTAGCCAGTATGATCTATAATATTTGATAATAGTCTTTACAAGAGAGATGAAAATCTCTCTTGTAAAAAAAAAGGAGGAAAAGAAATGGAGCAAAGAATAAGAATTGCTGATATTATCAGGGTTTTAATACCATCAATTATAAGTTTAGTATTATCATTGTCATATACAAGTATTCGTGATGGTATTTTCTGTATAGTTCTGGTTATTGTAATTGAAATCTTTATAAGAAAAAAAATAGTAACAATGAAAATTATTTCATCTGTATTATTACTGGCAGGGTATGTCTCTCTTATTTTATATTACATTTACTTAAATTCAGAAATCAAAATCCTAAGTACAGTATCTCAATGGATGAGTATATGTATAGGTTTAGTTGTAATAGTAAGGACTTTTATACAAAAAAAAGGATTAACAAAAATATCATAGAATAAGGTGTTGTCCCTTGATAAAGGTTATGAAGGAATCTTCCTAATAAAAGGAGTTTTAATCTGCAATTAAATAAATTATGAGACAAACAACAATGTTCAAAAAAAATGAATTTGCAATCTTCTTTTTTACTTTATTAATTCTTTCTGGATTGATAAGTACAGCTGAAGTATTCATCCGTATACTACTTGATACTGCACAAGTAAATGCTGATGAGCATATTATCAGTACGAGAGATATATGGCTGTACCTCTTTTTTGCACCGGTCATCGAAAATTACTTTTTTGTAAATCTTCCAATGAAAATAGAAAGAAGAAAATTACGTTCTGTTGTTATTATATTTTCAATGGTTTGCTTTATCTATATGCATAAAACTTTTACTTCTTTGATTTCGATTTTTTTATGGTATTATCTATATAATTACGGAAAAAAAAGAGAAATGAATTATGAATTATTACCCATGATTTTCCATTCCCTGGAAAATGCAATGATTTTATATTGCATAGGTCCCATTGTGGCTTTCTTACTATCGGTGAACACAATATGAAAACAAAAAGATTTTTACTGTTGTTGGCTGTTACTGCCTGTATAAGTTTTATTTTTGAGGTATGTTTAAGAATTATTTTAAAGAAGAAATTCTCTATCGAAGGAATCCCCCTGGTTGTAATATGTACCGGTGTATTTATTTTTATTCATACTCTTTTTGGGGGAGGCGATAAAAAAAGCGATAAGTAAAATACCTTTAGTGATAATATGCTATTCAATTTTTTTGAATATTCTTCCAGGTAATACAGTTAGTAAAAAAGTAATTGCATATCAGCATGCCGATGCTTTGTTCACCTGTATTATCGAGGATGATAAAAAATGGGCTTAAAGAAGAATGTGAATAAAGGATATAAAATGGTTAAAAAAGAAAGCTGTTCTGAACAGTATATTGTTTTACTTACCACCGCTGACACAAACGCAGGTCTTGTTATTGAAAATAGCTAATATCTAATATTTTAAACTCTTACGGATATTTTTATTTTATAAAAAAATCCGTAAATAGAATTATTAGGAGGTTTTATGACTGGTTTAACTATTATTGTATTTTTTATCGTTTATTTGGTTTTTCTGCTTTTTACGAGTGTAATGGGATTTTTTTTGATACGCAAAAAGGAAATGAAATTAACTGCACTCTGGGGATATATAGCCCTTGGAAATATTATTGAATTGAGTATGTTTATGTATCTAATATCGATACTAATTCATTAATACGTATAGAATTTTTGTAAAACAGTCAAAAAAATAACATCCTGATTATCTGCCGGAAATAGAAAGTCATGATGCTCATTTTAGACTGAGTGCCGGGCTTGTGGTTCGGTATTAAAAAAATGCTCATATTTCACGGATAAGAAGGGATATGAAATGAGTGAAGTTTTAGCCTATAAGGGAAGTCTGGAAACTCTACTCGATGATATAAAAAAAACTATATGCAATAATACAAAGGAGAGAAGATTAGCATGAAAAAAGTTATTCTATTAATAATAGTATGCATGTTTACCACATCAATATTCTGCGCACAGGATGTTGATATTGTGTTTCCTGCCTATGACGGATCTCATGAGTATTTATCTATGCGGCAGTCAAATACATTGTATACCAGTTCATTTCGTTTTTTTTCAGAACAGTTAGATAAAGCTTTTCCTGAATTAAAAGTCTTAAATAGTCCAGTACTTCCTTTTTGCAGTACTTTAGCGGTTGCCTTTTTATTTAATCCAATAACCCATGAGGAAGGGCATAGAGCAATTCTTACAAATTTGAATATTGGTTCTGTATCTCAGCCTGTAATTAATATAGATGGAATTGCCTATGTTAAGGGCGTTACAGATAGTACTCTACAAAATTTGCGTGATACAGATCTCCCCATGTTTATACGCATCCATACAGCAGGACTCGAATCTGACTATTGTCTGGTAAAGAAAGATATGGAACTCATGTGTTTTGATTTAGACAGAGACACTAGTACTTATTTTGATAGGGATAGAAAGTTAAATTTTAAAGTACTTTTTCCTGATTATTGGGCCCGTGTAATAGGAATTTACTATTATATGTATTCAGGTTTAGGGGATACCATTTTTGAAAAACTGCATGGAACAGCAAGAGATTTTGTTGGGGATGAAGAAGAAAATGAACTAGACCGTGATATTGTTGGTCATGATATTTATGGGATGGTTCATCACTTGTTTCAGCCGGGTGCAGAGTACCAAAGGTATTTTAATTTTAATGAATTAACAGACGAAGAACAAAGTTTTACACGGCGCATAGCATGGCGTGCTTTAATTAACTTCATTTCTCCTATGCAATTTAGTAAATATAATTTTAAACTGACAGATAACATGTTTATTTCAGGATCCGCCGGCTACTGCATTGCACCATTCGGAGATTTCATAGATGAAAATATTTTCTTTAAGTACGACAAGTTTAATATCAGTTTTTATGCACGGCAGGCTCAGAATAGAAACACCTGGTTTCCTGCTTTCGGTTTAGGGCTTGTTGAATACAAACCTGTTGAATGGTTCTCTGCAACGGTTCGCGGTCATTTTTGGATGCAGCCTGAGAATTTAGATTTCAATACTGCTGTTGGGACACCGGGCGGAGCAGGGGAAGTGTCGCTTAGTTTTGTCCTGCCAAGCAAGAATGAGGAAGTTATAAAAGGTGTTGGTATTAACATTGGGGCTTTGTATAAGACAAAGGGTTTTATGCCGGAAATAGAAAGTCATGATGCTCATTTTAGACTGAGTGCCGGGCTTGTGGTTAGGTATTAGTAAGGAGGATTCACGTGACAATCAATGAAAAAAAAGAATTGCGTCTAGCAAATCTCGTTTCTATTAGAAGGAAGATGAGTCAAAGAGAATTAACAGAGGAAGTTAAGAATGTAAAAGAGCTGATTAGTCATTCCGGGCACAAGGCAGGAGATCTTGTCACGGCGACATTTGCTGCTGAGAAAAATGAAAAGGGAGAAGTGATTATGGATGTAGAAATACTCTGTCCTGTTGATAACGAAATATCCGTAATGCAGCCGTATATACTAAAAAAAGAACTTTATATAACCAATGCTCTTATGTCTGAATTTTCAGGCCCTGCCTCCGGGATTTCTTCTGTATATAATGAAATCAATAAGTATATTATGGATCACAATCTTCAGCCTGTTACTGCAGCCTATACGGTAAATAAATTTGGATCTGCTGCAAATGGATCAAAGGCTGATATTGCCGTATATGTCGGAATAAATCCGAATGTACTCTAGGGTAATTACATGACCGCACAGACTGATTCAAAAATCGCTATTAAGGTGATCGACTCTCTGCATGAGAGCAGGTTGTTTTTTGATCTTCGTTTTTCCCGTGCTGTTCCCGTTTTCATTTTTTTGACTATTGCTGTATTATCAGGTTTTTGTATATGGGCTTCTTTTGCAAAAATGGATGATGTTGTTAAAGCACAAGCTGTTTTAAGACCTATAGAAAACATTTCATCAATTAAGAGTATGACAAGCGGTGAAGTTTATGAGAAAAATTATACTCAAAATGATCTTGTCGCAGCCGGACAAGTATTGATTAAGTTTGATGTTTCTTCGGATACAATAGATCTAAATAATTCAAATGAATATTTGACTCAGCTTTTAAAAGATGAAAGTAATTTTCATATTCTTGAAACGACAATTTTGAGTAACTCAAATTCTTTACTGCAGGATGGTTCAGAGGCTTACACTTTGTGTTCAACATACATGGCTGAATATTCACGGCTCATAGAACAAAAAGATCAGCTGCTCGAAAAAATTGATCGTGAACAAAAGCTGCCTTCTGCTATGAAAACGCAGTCAAAGATTAACGACCTTGAGTCTGAGTTACTATTGTGTGAGAAGAATATTGTATCGTGGAGAAACAGGGAGCTTGTTACCGCTCAGGAAAAAATTAAAAGTATACATCAGACAATACAATCTCTCGAAAGGCGTATATCAGACCTTGAAAGGAATATTAAAAACGCAGCAATTATTGCACCAATATCAGGCAGTATTGATGAAACATTAAAAATCAATACAGGAGATTTTGTAATGGCAGGTGAGGAGCTATTCAGGATTGTTCCGGATTCTGCATCTTCTCTTAAAGCAGAGATTGCTCTCGATCCGTCATCTATTGCACGGGTTAAAAAGGGACAAAAGATAAAGCTGCGTTTCCCGTCTCTGCCGCCTTCACGGTTTGGTCAGCTGGAAGGCTATATCAGTCTCATACCGGCAGATGTTAAAATAGCAGGGAATAATGCAGTGTTTATTGTAGAAGCCGATATTCCCCATCCTTATCTTACTTCTCAAAGCGGAGAGAAAATACTTCTCCGTTCAGGAATCAGCGCAGAAGGCAGAATTATTATAGACAACGACACTGTTCTTAGAATGATGCTTCGTAAATTAGACTTTATTCAGTAAGGAAAAATATCTTGAAAAAAAATTATTTAATAGTTTGTATGCTGTTAATGTTATCTATAACCTCAGGACAGAGTTCGTTGGAAGATGTATGGAGTACAGCTCGAACGAATTGTAAAGATGTGGTTTCTGCGCAAAAAACACTAGATGATTTACTCGTGCAGTATACATACCGCTGGTCTTCCTATAAGCCGTCTCTCTCGGTAAGCTCTGCTCTTTCCTATACGGATTCCTGGGAGAACTTAAAGGATCATCCCTCTGCAATGAATGCAGGGGTGTCATATTCTCACAATTTACCCGGCTCACTTTCTTTTGGTACTGATATTTCATACGGATTATCAAGAAGCCTGTTTGATCCCTTTTTAGAGGCCGATTCTGCGAATCTAACATACAATCATACAGCCTCGGCTTCTGTGAATGTTTCTCAATCATTACTTCCTTTTTGGCGTCAGGGGTATTATAAAGATCCCGTACTTGTAGAAAAATCCCTCTTGGTGTGTCAGGCTCAGGAAAAAAAAGAGGCAGTTCAAAAAAACATAATTCAGGCTGTGACATCTATCTGGATTCGTATGAGAATGCTTTCGCGTTCAAGTAAAGCAAATGAGTTATTAATTGATTATACAGATAATAAAATTTTAGATTTAAATATACTTGCAGAGAAGGGGCAGATTGACAAGGAAAAAATATGGGAAGAGGAAAGCACTAAGCAGTCGTATGTAAAGGAAAAAATATCTATCGATAATGAGTATAACGAACAGTACAGGCAGCTGCTGCTTCTTTTAGGTGATAGTAAAAGCGGTAAAAACTATGCCGAAGATCTCTTCTCTGATTTACCTTTGTATACAGAAAAAAGCGGAACAGAGGAACATGAAATAAGAGTATTGGAAATGGAAAAAGAAATTGTCTTTAATAAAAAAATCCTTCTTAATCAGTACAATGCACCGTTTATTAAAATAGGTACAGGAGTTTCCTGTACTCCGGAAGAAAACGAAAAGGACATGACCTTTGAAGAAATGTGGAAACAGGATAAAAATTGGAATTGGAATATCAGTGTATCTATAGATCTATCTTCTCTTATTTCAAGAGAGAAAGTAAAAGAAGAAAAGCTCCTTCAAATTGCTTTGGATGATATCAACAATAATTTGAAGAATATTTCAGACGAGAATGATGCACAAAAGAATTACTATTCCTATTATATTACTTCACTCAAAAAATCGCAGCAGCTGGCTAAAAAAATACTTGACAATTATTCACAAAAAAAAGAGGATTATAAAATGCTGTATAACAATGGAGGCTGTACACTTTTAGATGTACAGACCTGCGAGGTCCGTTTTATTATTAATAAACTGCAGTATGAAAATATTACGGATGAACAGTGGTATTATACATGGCTGCTGAACAATATAGAGTAAAACCTTATTCGCAGTCTGTATACTTAATCAACAGTTCTGTTTTATCTGCAACATTAATAATTCTGTAAATTTCTGTCATCCTATTTTTAAGAGACCCTAAACTTATATTATTTTCTTTAGCTATGGTTTCAAATTTTACGCCTTTAAAAATTGACTTTAGGTAGACCTTATCTCTTTCGGTTATTTCTGTATATTGTGATATTTTTAATACTTTATTATTATTTGCAATAATAAAATTTTTTATTTCATCATGAAGAAGGAGTATGGCAGCAGCTGTTAACATAAGTACAATGGATAAATTAACAAAACTAACAAAAGTGGATTTTATACCGAATCGTAATTGTGTTAGAAAACTAGCGGTCAAAAGAATCAGGAATAGTACAAATTTAATTTTACCATTCCTTCTAAAAAATCCGCCTTTGTATGCGCATAATAATGCAAGTAAGGAATATAGAACTCCTAATATATTCCCTCCGCTTAAAAAATCACCAAAAGCATAGTATAGTGCAAAAAACATATAAAGATTGAAGGTGAGGGGTTTAAAACACAGATATAAAAAAGCTCCCCAGGATAATACATTCATTACACTAATAATTCCAGGTGTAAGAATAGCATTTTCCCCCTTTTCTAAAAAATTTTCATCTGTATACATCAAATATCCCTGATATATAAGCACGAAGGTCATTACTATAAAACCTGTAATTGCAATTGTTTTCCAGAGTTTAATCTTTGCATTTGTCAATGTAGTATTCCTTTATTTCGGATCCCAAGGGGAATTTAAACTCAATTCTACCGATAAAATATCTGCAACCTTCTGTTCAAAATTATGCTGTATTAATTCTTCCATCTCATGTTTCTTTTCTTCAAAATTCCATGCACCGCTGTTTAAGGGATTATATAAACCCTGCGCTGAATCACTTTCTTTTGAGCGCTCGTAGCTTCCGAGCATTCCTAATGCAAGAAGAGCCATACCGTGCTTTATTATTCTTTCATTTCCACCTTCAAACTGTGATATAAGCCGCAGCCGGTGGAATATATCGGCATCATCAGAGGGTGTGTGATCTCCTGATGATACGAAAATAAGTATATCATACCATCAAGAAGAAATCAATAAATTCTTATTTATTAATTGACAGAATTACTGAGTATTGTCATAATATTTGATAACGAATCAAATTAAAATGAAGGAGAGGTATATGAATAAGAGAATAACAGTAGTTATATGTTGTTTACTTGGTGCAGTATTGGTATTAACAAGCTGCTCAAAGCGCGGGGAATCAAGAATTATTATTAAGAATAATGCTCCAGGTAAAATGGAAAATATTAGTGTCACGTATACAATAGACGGAAGTACAAAAACCCAAAAAGCTGCATATATATCAGAAGGTGAATACACTTCGTTTGAAATTTCATTTCCGTTAGTAGAAGATCAAGCTTCTGTTATACCGTTTGCTATTTCCTATGAAGTAATAGGAGAAAAATTTGGTAATGAAGATGAACTCATTCTTAATAAAGAAACTAACAAATCCTTGTTGTATGTTCAAAACGATGACATTGCAATAATCACCGGTGAATATGGAAGCTTTTTTGTACAACATGTAAGCAAAGAAGAATTTAAAAAAGCTGGTGTTCAAAGAATATATAAGATGATGTATAATATTTTGTGTAAACCAGAAAAATAGAAAAGGAAGAATCATGGAAACTCAGTTTGTTCAATGTAATGATGTCAACATAGCATATACAGAAAACGGGGAAGGGGAGACTCTCCTGCTGCTGCACGGGAACTCTGAAAGCAAGGCTTTGTTCAAAAAGTATCAAACCACATACTTTTTCGATTTTCATACCTTTGCACTCGATTCAAGAGGACATGGTCAAAGCTCATGGAATGGCGAGAATCTTACTATTGAACAATTTTGCGATGATGTCATCGAGTTCTGCCGTCAAAAAGAAATTACAAAGGCCTCCGTTATAGGTTTCAGCGACGGAGGAAACACAGCACTCTTTCTTGCTAAAAAGGAACCTTCTCTTTTTGAGAATGTTATAGCCCTTTCTCCAAACACTCTTGTTACCGGTACAGAGAAAAAAACATTGGTTTTAATGAGGTTCTTCCATAAGATATTTCTAATCTTAAAAAGAATAGGACTTAAATTGGATCTCTCGATCCAGCGGTTTAATCTTATGCTTACTGATATTGGGCTATCGTTCGAAGATCTCGCTTCAATTCAAACAAAGGTGCATCTTATATACAGCGAACATGATATGATAACCGAAGAACATATGATTTCTCTGCACAAGGCAATTAAAAATTCAACCCTGTATAAAGAAATGAATGCAAATCATATGAGTGAAGTAGAAAAGAAAGACGTTATTGCGCATATTAGAAAGCTGTTAGTCTAGAATTGTCATTTGAATACTTCAACTTTATGCAGCTATACTATTTGGGGATAGACTGATACAGTATTTTCAGATTGATAAGGTTTCGAGAAGGAGATTATTATGGAAGTTTTCAAAACTAATAAGCAGAAGGCTTTTGTATTAAAGCGCTATGATGAATTCCTTGCTCAGTGGGGCGTTCTGTATAATGAAGCTGATATTACTGGTCTGTGGGGAACAACACATTGCATAGAAACAGGCATCAGCACTAATCCTCCTCTCTTTTTATTTCATGGTGTCGGCGATAACTCCGCAGTAATGTGGGTATTGAATATTGCAGAGCTTTCAAAATATTTTTTCTGCATAGCCCTCGATACTCCAGGCGGACCCGGGAAAAGTACCATAAACAAGGACTATGAAAAAGGATTTAATCAGGAAGACTGGATTACTTCCATTATTGATCACTATTCATTTTCCAAAGTCTCTATTGCAGGTGTGTCAAACGGCGCATACATGGCGTATAATTACTTTGTGCATCACAGCGAAAGAGTAAATCGTATTGTTTGTATAGAAGGCGGTTTTACAGTAAACCCTGTTAAATCTATGATCAGCAGTCTGGGGCTTTTGTTCCCCGAAATACTTTTTCCGGTTAAGAACAATATGATGAAAATCTTCTATAAACTCACATCTCCTGACTCACAATGTTTTATAGAACACCCCGATATTGCAGACTACATGATAGACATAATGAAGAGTCATAATCAAAAGGCAATGTTTGCTCATAAGCTTAATAAGTTTACTTCTCATGAAGCAGACAGTGTAAAAAAAGATATACTCTTTTTGTTTGGAGATTTTAATAAAGAAAAAAGGACGGACTATTTCCGCTTACTGGATAATGAGCTAATGTCATATTCCATAATTCCGAATGCCGGGCATGCTCTAAATATGGAGAGACACGACCTTGTTAATGAGCGCATTATCAGATTTTTGAAATAGAAATTTAAACGTGTCAATAGTAAAAGACAGACGAGTGTTGAAAGTGGATTAAAAAATTAGTTTTCTATTTTTAGTTTTTTCATTTTTCGCCACAAGGTTGCCTTATCTATTTTAAGATCCGCTGCTGTTTTTGTTTTATTCCAATTATTTGCGTTCAACGTGTTAATAATGCAATCCTTTTCGGCCTCATACCGTGCTTCTGCCACCGTAGCTGCTTCTGGTACAGCTTTTTTTTCTTGTATGCTTTGAAGCAGCGCAGGGGGTAAAAGATCTTTTGTCAGAATGCTTCCTTTTGCAAGAACTACCATCCGCTCTACTGCGTTTTCAAGCTCGCGAATATTTCCGGGCCATGAGTATTCATAGAAAACCTTGAAGACACCGTTGTCAAAACCTGCAGTTTTTTTATTAAGACGTGTACTGAAAGTTTCCAAAAAAGATTGGGCAATATCTGCTATATCTTCCTTTCTGTCCTTGAGTCCCGGAAGAATCATATTAATGACATTAATTCTATAATATAAATCCTGACGGAATTTGTTTTGTTCTATGAGTTCTTCCAAATTTCGATTAGTTGCACTGAGAATTCTTACATCTGTTTTTGCGGGCTTTATTGCTCCCAGCGGTTCGTATTCATGTTCCTGTAAAACACGCAGGAGTTTAACTTGAAGGGCAGGACTTATGTCCCCTATCTCATCAAGAAAAAGGGTCCCTCCTTCTGCCAGCGCAAAACGGCCTGGTTTATCTTTATCTGCACCGGTGAAGGCGCCTTTTTTGTAGCCGAAGAGTTCCGACTCTAAAAGGCTCTCAGGAAGGGCTCCGCAGTTTATAGCAATAAAGGGTTTATTTTTTCTCGGACTAAGTACATGTATGGTTCGAGCGAGTACTTCTTTTCCGGTGCCTGTTTCACCCTGTATAAGAACTGAGCTTGAGCTTTCTGCAACAGAGGGAAGTATAGAAATTATATTCTGCATAGATGGGCTTTTACTTTCGAAAACAGGATGAGGTCCGCGCGACAAAAGCTCATTTCTAAGTTTTTCAAGCTCGCTCAAATCGCGGAATGTTTCGGCCCCTCCGAGTAATACGCCGTTTTCATCCTTAAGCAGGGCTGTTGAAACACTAATAGGAATCCTGCTGCCTGCTTTCGAAAGACAGTAACCGTTCTTATCTATAAGCGGTTTTCCGCTTTTCATGGTTTTTCTCAAGGGACAGTCTTTTTCGCACATGTTGGATTTAAAAACCTCAAAACACTTTTGCCCGAGTGCATCTTTTTTTTGTACGCCGGTTATAAGTTCTGCCGCCCGGTTGAAGGAGGTTATTTCCCAATCATTATTAACGGTAAAAACACCGTCAGAGATGCTTTCGAGAATGTTAGACGTGAACCCTTCTTTTTCCATAACATAATAATACGCAAACCATTGCAAAAATGCAATAGTTGTTGTGATAAATAAAAACCTTATTGTCTATATTCACGGGGGGACATTCCGGTGTGTTTTTTAAAAATATAACTGAAGTAATGAGGGTCGGAAAATCCTATTTCGTATGCAATATCGGTACTGCGTTTTTGTGTTGTTTTTAACAGTTTTTTTGCCATGGTCATTCGTATTTCGGTAAGATATTCAATAAAGGTCATACCGCATTCCTGTGAAAAAACTGTACTAAAGTGATTGGGACTCAAACATACATGAGCAGAAACTGTCTGGAGGCAGACCGAGGGATTATTATAGTTTTCTTCAATATATTTTTTTGCCTTTAGTATGACATCTGCATATCTGCCCGATGACCGGTTGTCTCTCCACTGAATTATTTCATGAAGAATGCTGTTAACTTCCTTAATGAGAATATCAGGGGTTTCTACGGAGTGTGTTACAAAATCGCGTGTTAAAATTCTAGGCATAACGTTTTGAATATTATCACCAAGCTCCTCGACTAATTTTGAAACGGCCATAATTACTTCAATGAGAAGGTAGGATGCAATAATGCCGAAGTGCCCCGGGTTTTCTCCTAAAAGACTGATATAATCTTCTACAATTTTATCAACTTCATTAACGGATGCATACTTAAGCTGTTCAACTACAGGATCATGTTCCTGTAGAATAAGACTTGAGTTTTCATGAGTACGAATATCGCCGTAGCAGAATATGCGGTTTTTCCCTGAAATCCTGCACATGTTTATTATGTTTTCCGCTTCAGAGTATGATACCGATATTTGCCCGGGCCTTTCAGCCGGTGATCCAATAGCAGTAATCACTGTACTGTCTTTTTCCAATTGAACTTCATGCTGAATTGTCTGCGCAAAGGAGAAGGATTCTTCTTCAATTTTTTCTCTTGTGCTGCTTTTTAATATAAAGGCAAAACGGTCAAACGATATTGTATATAAAAGTACGTGAGGCATGTTTTCACAAACATCATGTATACGGTGCTTTATGTTTTGAAGCGTCTGCACATCTTTATCTGCATTGTGAATGCGGCTTATGCAAACGATAAAAAATGGTGAGTCTAAGTCGAGCGAGAGTGCTGCAGATTGTTGAATTAAGGAATCTGTGCTTTGCGGTTCAGTTAATAATTTATGAAGAAAGCTCTGTTTATGAATGTACTTTGATGTGTTTATTTCACTTTCCAAATTTGGATTCTGCATTCTATTTTTTTGCTGGTCAATTTTTCTTGAAGCCTTTAGCATAGATATCATTAAATCTTCAGAAGAGAAGGGTTTTAATATATAATCATCAACTCCAATTTTAATAGCTTCTTTGGCGTAGTCAAACTCGTCATGACCGGAGAGTATAATAATCCGTATCCACGGCTGTATGCTTTTAACAATCATGGAAAGCTGGAGCCCGTCCATGAAAGGCATTTTAATATCGGTAATAAGAATATCGGGCTTTATTTCCTGGATCATTGAAAGAGCGATTTCCCCGTCTCCGGCTTCTCCTGCAAAAGTAAAAGGTGTTTCATCCCATTGTATTTTATTTCTGATTCCTTCGCGTACAATTACCTCATCATCAACAATAAAAACTTTATACATGGTTCATCTCCGCAGGTACATTGAATGAGACAACTGTTCCGCTGCCGTATTCACTTTCAATTAAAAGTTCGATGCTTTCATTATAATATAATTCCAGTCGTTTTTGAACATTAAATAAGCCGTAAACATTTTTCAATATTTCTGTATCGGGCTTCGATTCGAGTTCTTTGTAAATACTTTTTATTTTTTCTTCTGTCATACCAATGCCGTTATCGGCAACAGAAAAATACAGGCGGTTGTTTTTTTTCTTTGCATTTACTTCTAGAATTCCTCTGCCGCGTTTATTTTTGATTCCATGATAAATTGCATTTTCTACGAGCGGCTGCAGTATCAGTTTGAGAACAGAAAGTTCTTTCATATCCTCTTCTACAGAAATACTAAAATCAAGTATGTCGCGGTAACGGATTTTTTGAATTGTCAGGTAGCTTTTTATATGTTCAATTTCCTGCTCTACTGTTATCCATTCATGTCCCTTGCTTAATGAAATTCTAAAAAAATTGGAAAATGCTCTAGTAATTTCAATTACCTCGTCGGTCCGCTTGGTTTCGGCAAGCCATATTATAGTGTCAAAGGTATTATATAAAAAGTGAGGTGTTATTTGAGCCTGTAAGGCCTTCATCTGGGCTTTTTGAAAATTCTGCTGTTCCCGTATATTTTCATCTATAAGATCCCTTATTTTTTCTGCCATAATATTCAAGTTAAGTGTCAGGTTATCAAGTTCCTTGACAAAGGGTTTAACAGCACGTGCTTCAAGATTTCCTTCTGCAATTTCGGAGGATAGAACTTCAAGGCGCATTATTGGTTTTCGAATTTTTTCAGAAACTGATGTAAGAGTAAAGAGTGCTATTCCAATTACAATGGCAGTAATAAGAATTTGAATTAAAGATAAGAACGAAAAAGATTTTTTTATATTGTCATTAGTTTTCGCTGCAGATTCAATTTCTGCGACAATGAAATCCTGAAGTATATCGTATATAAGTGAAGCAACGCCGCGGACTTCTTCAAGAATAATTTCATTTTCTGCAACAGGAGCAGACGTTTTAATTTGGTCTCCTAGAATATTGACATATTTTTCCAAGGTTAACAGCGCACGGGATGAAACTTCAAGGTATTGTCTATTTTGCCGCAGCTCTGTGGAAACTGCCATTTCTTCTATTCCATTGCGTATATTTTGAATTATTTCGTACTGTTTCCCCTCAGAGAATAATTTTTTCCCTGCAACAATATCCCAAATCTCATTTGATATTTCAATTTTTACCATCTGGTTCAGCCGGTTTGCCTTGCTTACGTTTGTAATAATTTTATCATAGCGGTTTGTGTAAGTTCGTGAAACTGAAAATGAGTAAATTGTCGGAAGAATCATAAGGCTAATAATGAGTACATACGAAAACTGAATTGTCTTTTTTATACTCCGGCTGCTTTTTTCTTCCATACTAATACCCGCGGAGAGGTAGAAGGCTTAGATCGTCCCATTCGGTAAAAACATTTTCATTAACATATGTTACTCTCGGTATACTTTTGCCTTCTGTTAATTGTTTTACCATATCAATAACAAGATCCCCGATTTTTGGATTGCATTCTACAACACAGTTTATCTTTCCTTCTTTTAATGCATCAATCGCAGCCTGTTCTGCATCAACACTAACTATTACAATATCTTTTCCTGGAAGTATCGGTGTGTTTTCTAGAACATCTAAAAAACCAAGAGCCATGCCGTCATTGTGAGAGTATAAAATATCAAAGGGAAGCTTAGTGTTTTCCATCAGGTACGTTTCAGCAATTTCTTTACCCCGTGATCGTAAAAAGTCCCCGTCTATACTTGTTGTTATAGTAAATCGTTTATCTGTATTAATAATTTCACGAAAACCTGTATACCTTCCGTCGGCTACAGAAGATCCTGCGGTTCCGAGTATTTCAAGTATTCTATAATTTTGGTTTTCATCTTTAAACTTTTTTAATAAAAAACGTGCCGCATTTCGCCCTTCCTCTACATGGTCTGCTCCTATATATGCTGTAAATAGGGATTCGTCTGCGACTCTCATTTTTCTGTCAATTATTATAACGGGAATTCCTGCATCCTTAGCCTCTCTCAAAACGTTATCCCATCCGTCCTGTACAATGGGTACGAATACAATAACATCTACCTGATACACAATAAATGAACGGATAGCCTTAATCTGGTTTTCCTGCTTTTGCTCTGCATTGTCATAGAGTAATTGTATTCCAGATGCAGATGCAGCATCTCTCATTGATTGCGTATTGCAGGTGCGCCATGCACTTTCGGCACCTATCTGTGAAAAACCTACAATAATATTTTTTTGAATCTGGTTAAGTTCTACTTCTTGTTTTTTTGTACATGAAAAGATAAGAAGAGTACAAATAAGTGGGAATAGCATCCGCTGTATTATTGTACTCTTCATGGCTGTACCTCTTTTCTTAGTTTCTTAGTTTCTTTGTTGTCCGTAATATGCGTTTTTACCATGCTTACGATTATAATGTTTTTGCAGAATATACTCAGGTAATACGTTCATCTGAGGATTAATAGAAAGACTTATCCATGCCATTTTAGCAATTTCCTCGAGTACCGCAGAATTGTATACCGATTTATCTGCTGTCTTACCCCAAGTGAATGGACCGTGACCGGCAACAAGAACCATAGGGTTTTCCTGCGGATTAAGTACCGGCTGTTTCAGACCAAGCGATGCAGGTTCTAAAAATGTCTTAATTATAAGGAGCCCTGTTTCTTTTTCATAATCCCGTTCAACAGCATCTTTTTGAATAAAGGGGGTACATACAATTGAGCCGGTACTGTGATCCGCATGGGTTGTCCCAAATACGGGAATGGATCTGGAGGCCTGTGCCCATGAAGTTGCATATGTCGAATGGGTGTGTGTTATACCGCCTATGCCTTCAAATTTCTTATACAGTTCCAAATGAGTAGGTGTGTCGGACGAAGGATTTCGTTTTCCTTCAACGACACGTCCTTCCAAATCAAGAACAACCATATCGTCAATTGTAAGTTCATCATAGGGAATACCCGAAGGTTTTATGGCAAATACTCCCTTATCCTTGTCAAAGGCGGACACATTGCCCCATGTGTAAAGCGCCAGTTTTCGCTCAGGTATTTGTAAATTTGCCTTCCATGCTTCTTCTTTCAACGTACTATATGGTGTCATAATTCTTCCTCTTAAAATGCTTTGTCATTCCAGCGTATTTCATTTCTAAAATCTGCTATTCTGGTGCCGTCTGCGATTACGAGTAATTCTGTTCCTGTCATTTCTGCATAATCACGAAGGTATTCTGTTGTAATCGCGTCGCTGTATGCAGTGTGGTGTCCGCCGCCTGCTAAAATCCATGCCTCTGCAGATGTTGTAAAGTCCGGCATCGGCTTCCATAAAACGCGCGCAACCGGGAGTTTCGGGAATGGTTTTGGAGTTTTAACTGTCTCAACTTCATTCAATACTAAGCGGAACCTCGCGCCCATGTCGACAATCGCAGCACACAGAGCTTTTCCCGGTCTGCCGTCAAATACAAGGCGTGCAGGATCATCTTTTCCGCCAATTCCCAGCTGATGTACTTCAATAAGCGGTTTTGTGTCAGATACTGAAGGACATACTTCAAGCATGTGAGCGCCAAGAATTAACTGGTTTCCTTTTTCAAGGTGATAGGTGTAGTCTTCCATAAAGGAGCTTCCGCCTTTTAAACCGTGAGCCATAACTTTCAAGGTTCTTACCATCGCAGCAGTCTTCCAGTCTCCTTCTCCGGCGAATCCGTACCCGTCTGCCATCATGTTCTGGCATGCTAAGCCGGGAAGCTGCTTCATACCGTGAAGATCCTGGAAATTAGTTGTAAAAGCTTTTGCTCCTATATCTTGTAAGAAACTTCTTAATGCTTCCTCAATACGGGCTTGTTCCCGAATATGCTCCATCGCAAAGGAAGGACTGTTTTTTGCATCAAAAGAGTAGCGTTCAAGATACTGCGCAATCCGCGCATCAATGGCCTGGCTCGAAACCTTATTCATGTATTCTACAAGGTCTCCAATTCCGTAATAGGGAACCGACCATCCAAGATGCATCATTGCTTCTACCTTATCGCCGTCTGTAACAGCAACTTCTCTCATATTGTCGCCGAAACGTGCAATAACAAGATTTTTACCGTCTATGTAAGCGCTTGCAGCTCTCATCCAGACACTCATGCGGTCCTGAACTTCTTTATGAGACCAGTGTCCTGCAATTACCTTGCGTTTAATATTCATACGGGCTGTTATATGACCAAACTCTCTGTCGCCGTGGGCCGACTGATTAAGGTTCATAAAATCCATGTCCATGGTATCGTAGGGAATCTGCTCATTAAATTGTGTATTTAGATGAAGAAGGGGTTTTGCTAAAATGGAAAGTCCCCGTATCCACATTTTAGCTGGAGAAAAAGTGTGCATCCAGCATATGATGCCGGCGCATAGAGGATCTGTATTTGCTTCCTGAATTACAGAAACAATGGCGTCACTGCTTTTTACTGTAGGCTTCCAAACTACAGCAAAAGGAAGAGAACTTTTATTTAACTGATTCACTATCTGGAGTGAATCTTCTTTTACCTGACGGAGTGTTTCGTCTCCGTATAAATCCTGACTGCCGGTAATAAACCAGAAGTTCATGTTTTCAATGTTTTTCATATATCCTCCATAAAATCTAAACTCAAAACTATCAGTATTTGTTTATATAACTTACTTTAAAACTGATAATGATTCATACGCCGTTACTGTGCTTTTTCCTCAAAAGCACCAAGGGCTTTATACTTTTCATATAGTTTATTGTATACAGCATTAACTGCCGGGTCCGGCTTGTGAACTCTGTCTATTCCAGCTGTCAGTTTTTTCTGTGCTTCAAAAACAGAACTGTATAATCCGGCTGCAACGGAAGCAAAAACTGCGGCTCCAATTGCAGGAGACTGATCGCTTGCCGTTACGTGAATTTCACGGTTTGTAACATCGGCAAGAATCTGCATTCCTATTTTGCTTTTTCGTGCAACGCCGCCTATAGCTACAACCTTTTCTATTTTTATACCGCCCTGTTCAAAGCATTCAATAATAGCGCGTGCACCAAAGGCCGCTGACTCAAGAAGTGCTTTTAAAATAGAAGGCGCATCGGTACCAAGTGTAATTCCCTGTATTGCAGCGGTGAGACTTTGATCAGCATAGGGTGTTCTTCTGCCGTTTATCCAGTCAAGTGCAACAAGAGATTGTTCACTTACCGGAATTTTTGCAGCTTCGTTTTCAAGGGCAGGAAGAATCTTCTTTTCAAAAACTTCCAGTTCATCCTCTTTCATGACTGCAAGGGTTTTATACGGCCACATGAGAAGATTCCTGAACCATCCGAAGTAATCGCCGTAGGCAGACTGTCCGGCTTCATATCCTATCCATCCGTCTATAACAGAGCCGTCTACCTGACCGCAGATGCCGGGTATGCAGACTTCTTTTTTTCCGTCTTCCGGTTTTGGCCCGATGATTATATCGCAGGTGGAGGTTCCTATGCTTTTTACCAGTACGCCTTTTTCTGCATCTCCGCCGACTGCACCGATATGCGCATCATAGGCTCCGACGCAGACAGGAATACCTTCGCTGAGCCCTGTTTTTTGAGCCCACAAAGATGTTAAGTGTCCCTGAACTTTTTCTGTAGTCCATGTTTCTTTTCCAAGGGTTTGTGCAATGCTTGAAAGTTTTGGATCCAGGCGGTCAAGAAAATCTGAAGAAGGGTAGCCTCCCCAGCTTGCATGCCATAAGCATTTATGACCGGATGCACAGCGGCTTCTTTTAATGGCTGCAGGCCCGGTGTTTCCGCAAAGTTCAGCGGTAATCCAGTCGCAGTGTTCAACGGCTGTGTAAGCCTTATTCTTTACGCGTTCGTTTTTCCGTATGGTATGAAGTATTTTTGCCCAAAACCATTCAGAGGAATATACTCCGCCGCAGTAGGTGGTGTAGTCAATGCCTCCCCATGTTCTGCACAGTGTATTTATTTCTTCGGCTTCACTAACCGAGGTATGATCCTTCCATAAAATAAACATTGCATCGGGGTCTTCGGCAAATTCACTCTGTAATGCAAGAGGTACACCTTTTTCATCTGCGAGTACCGGTGTTGACCCTGTTGTATCAATGCATATTCCCCGTACTTTCTTTGCACATGACGCGTCTTTTACTGCAGCTTCTGCAAGGGCGCCCTTAACAGCCTTTGTCAGGCTTTCGGTGTAATCATCCGGGTGCTGGCGGAACTGATTATTTTTCGGATCGCAAAAAAGCCCTTTTTTCCATCTCTCATAATAGGATACACATTGCCCCATCGATGAGCCATCGGCTGCATCCAGAATAACAACGCGGACAGAGTCAGAGCCGAAGTCTGCTCCCAGTACATAATGTTCTCTAGGTAAAAAACTCATGGTATACCTCTCTTATAGCATACAGTATAAATTCTTTTGCTATTTAGTGAATAAAAAAACTTACGTAAAATGGTTAATTTTTCCTGTCCTTTTTTTCTTCGATTTGAAAAATGGAAACAGTCGTAAAATAGTCTACTTTAATCGTAAAATAATACACAAAAAATCAAAAGGCTCTTGGCTTATGATAATGCCTGAACATCATTTTAGTCAAGTAAATGCCGATATAAAACGAAAATAGTTGATATAAACACATGTTGTTATTTACAAATTATTAAAAGTATGAGTATTATGAATAAAGAGGTAATCTTAAATAATGTGTAATCCAAAACAAGTAGGTACAATAGATTTTTCAGCTGCAGGTAAAAACTGCAAAGTCCTTTTAGGCGACATAAATAACGACGGCCGTATGGAAATGATAATGGTTCAAGCCGACAGCGGCATAGATGAACGCTACATACCTCATCAAGTTGAATGCATTACAGCATTTGATCTTGATGGAAACATGCTGTGGCAGAACGGTAAACCGGTAATAGAGCCGGGCAAGTTCGGTTCAGATTTCCCTGCACAGGTTCACGACATTGACGGCGACGGTATGGATGAGGTGATGGCAGGGTATGATATGCTTGATCAAGACGGCAGCGTTTTATGGAGCTGCAAAGATTTAGAAGATCATGCCGATTGTATATGGATTGGAGATGTTAATGGAGACGGCAGGGTCGAAATTGCTGTAGGCGGCAGTGTGACAGTACTCTATGATACAGAAGGTAATGAACTCTGGCGGTATGCAGATTCAATTGAGTCTCAGCATATTGCCTTAGGCAAATTCAGAGATGATCTATGCGGTCTTCAAATGGCAGGACTTGACCGTATTGTCCGCGGAGACGGGTATAAAGGCCAATGGGACGGGAAGGACGGCATGTTTCTGGTTGATTCGGCAGGTAAAGGTATTTGGAAGGAGGATCGCAAAACAAAGGGCTGGCTTACAATTGTAGATACTTACAGGAATTGGAACGGTGAAGGCAAAGATTATATAGCAGCTTACAGACGGGGGGGCGGGGTAAACCCGGCCTTATATGACGGTTTTATGAACCCTGTTGTAGTATTTCCGGTAGACGGATACCTTGTTCATGGTGATCTTTTTGGCAGAGGTATAGAAGATGCAATTGTTTATACAGAAGATACCGCCTATATCTTTTCCGGTACACAGACAACAAAGACTCACGGTGGAAAAAAAATAACTCAGCCTAAGAGACTTTCTCTGTCGACGCTCTATCCCGGCGGGGAATATTGAACAGATTATGAAGCAGCAGCTACTTCAACAGCTTGAAGAAATTTCTCAGGAAGAAAAAGTATATTTAAAAGATCATGCCTCTGTTCAGAAAGAAATTTATACAAAAACAGATTTCTTTGAAATAGACTCAAAGAAATTCATAAAAGAAAACAGACTCATTACCGTCCGTACACATACCCGGTTTGTCGATTTTCCTGTTCATAAACATAACTACATAGAAATTATGTATGTATGTCAGGGATCTATAACACACTGCATTGAGGGAAAAGAAATTGTAATGAATCAGGGCGACATTCTTTTACTCAATCAGCAGGTAGCTCACGGGGTTAAGAAGGCAGGCCATAAGGATATAGGCATAAATTTTATTGCACTTCCTGAATTTTTTGATATTCCCCGCATCATGCTCAAGGAACATAATATTATTGCAGATTTTCTTTTAAATATTTTCCAGGTCAAGCATCAGGAGCCTCATTATTTACTGTTCCGTCTCAATGATAAAATTTGGATAGAAAATCTTATGGAAAACATGATTTACTCAATCAAGAATGAAAAAACACAGGAAGATAATCCAAATGAAGATGTTATTAATCAATATTATATGGGTATTATTTTTTTATACCTTGTAAATCATATGGACACCCTGCAGCAGAATTCTTCGAAAAGTTATAAAGATATTGCCGTAGAAGCTACTCTGAAATATATTGATTCATGGTACAGAACTGCAAATCTGCGCAAAGTAGCAGGGGATTTTAATTTATCTGAATCCTCGCTGAGTAAAGTTATTAAACAGTACACAGGGCGCACATTTCAAGAACATCTCTTAGAAAAAAGATTTCAACAGGCCCAATCGCTGCTCCGTAAAACTGATATTTCCATTGATGAAATATCAGTGAGTGTCGGTTATGAGAATTTCAGTTTTTTTTACCGTAAGTTTAAACAGCTGTATGGTGTAACCCCACGGGAATACCGAATTCAGCAGAATGGAAAATAAAGACAGTTTTTAGTAAAAAAAGAACCTACCATTTTAAATTATTCAATGTTATCATTTATCATAGAAGATTTCTCAAAATATAGAGGGTTAACTATGTATAAGTCGTTTAAAATGAAGCTTTTCAAAGGATTTGAAAAAGAGTACGAAAGACGCCACAATCTGCTCTGGCCGGAAATGAAAGAAATGCTTCATAAGTCGGGCGGAAAAAACTATTCAATTTTTCTTGATGAAGAAACAAGTGTCTTATATGGATACATAGAAATCGAAGATGAGGAAGTATGGAAGAGCGCTGCCGACACAGAAATCAACCGGAAATGGTGGGACTATATGGCAGACATTATGGAAACAAACCCGGACAACAGTCCTGTAAGTAAAGAATTAAAACTAGTATTTCACTTGGATTAATAATATTTTAACCCCTATATAATAGAAGGAAATAATGAAAAAATATTATTTAGCAGTTGATATTGGTGCTTCGAGCGGCCGGCATATATTAGGCTGCTTAGAAAACGGGAAGATCGTACTGGAAGAAATTCACCGTTTTGCTAATGGAATAGAAAAACAGGGTAATGCCTTATGCTGGAATTTAGACAGACTTTTTGAAGAAGTATTGTATGGAATGGCTGTCTGCAGAAAAATGGGTAAAACTCCCTGTTCTATAGGTATAGATACATGGGCTGTTGATTATGTACTTTTAAATGAACAAGGCCGGCCGGCAGGTAAAACCTATGCATACCGCGATCATCGTACCGAAGGTATTGATGCAGAGGTTAATGCTGTCATATCAAGCACAGAGCTTTATACACGGACCGGAATACAGAAGCAGATTTTTAATACAATGTATCAGCTGGCAGCAGCAAAAAAAGAAGA
>Ga0116148_1000843_pt1 | contig 36400 bp, 33 predicted proteins | sample AD_UKC055_MetaG_FD_89786 | JGI IMG/M metagenome (GOLD analysis project Ga0116148, IMG submission 89786) | Active sludge microbial communities of municipal wastewater-treating anaerobic digesters from USA - AD_UKC055_MetaG | ecosystem: Engineered > Bioreactor > Anaerobic > Digestate | place: USA...
AAACCCGTACCCGACGCCGGAAAAGGTCTTGATCACGTTTTTGTACGGCCCGAGCTTCTTCCGTATGTTCATCACGTGAACGTCTATGGTCCGGTCGATCACGTAGACGTCCCGTCCCTTGATGCTGTCGATGATGTTATCACGCGTGAATATCTTGCCGGGGTGTTCCAGAAGCAGGCGCAGTATCTCGAACTCGGTCTTGGTCATGTCAACGCCCGCGCCGTCCACGGTCAGGCTGTAGTGGTCCGGGTTCAGCTCTATCCCCTCGTGGACCAGCACCCGTGCGGGAGCGCCGTCCGGCACGGGGCGCTCGACCCGCCGGAACATGGCCTTGACGCGGGACTTGAGCTCCTTGACGCTGAACGGCTTGGTCAGGTAATCGTCTCCGCCCAGTTCCAGCCCCAGGACCCTGTCGAGCTCGTCGGAGCGGGCCGAGAGAAAGATGACGGGAATATTCTTCCACCCCTCGCTGGCGCGGACCCTCCTGCAGAACTCGAACCCGTCCATGCCGGGCATCATGACATCGAGCATAAAAAGGTCCGGTGCGCCCGAGGGCAGGGCCGCGAGCGCCTCCTCGGAGGACGAAAGACAGGATACATCGTACCCATCTGCCCTCAGATTGATGCCGATGATCTCCTGGATGTCCTTTTCATCGTCGATTACGAATATCTTTTTCCGCATGGCACTCCCGGCGGTTACATAACGAGCTATATTACTCTTCCGTGTGCCGGATGTCAATCCCTTCAATGTAATAAATGGCGCGTTCCGCGATATTGGTGACATGGTCGCCGATCCGCTCGAGCGCCTTGGAAACCATGATGAGGCCCAGGGCCGGCGATATGTTATGGGGATTATCCGCCATATAGGAGAACAGCTCGCGGTATATCTGCATGTTGAGCGTGTCGATCTCCCGGTCCCTGCTTATGACGACGCGCGCGCGCTCCGCGTCCTGGTCGGTGACCGCGGTGAACACGTCCCGGAGCATGGCGATCCCAATATCGGCCATGCGCGGGATATCTACCAGCGGCTTCAGGGGCGGCCTGCCGTGGAGGTTGATCGCCTCGTTGGCGATATTTGTTGCCAGGTCTCCGATCCGCTCCAGATCGGTGTTTATCTTAAGCATGGCCAGGACCAGGCGGAGGTGGACCGCGGCGGGCTGGCGGGTGACGAGTATCCTGATGCACTCGTTGTCGACCTCGATCTCGAGATTATCAAGAATGGCATCGTCGCGCATGACCTGTTCGGCGAGGTCCGTGTCCGAATCCTTCAGCGCCCGCACCGATTTCGCGATGGACTCAATGGCGAAGTCAGCCATCTCGAATACTTTCGACTTAACGTGTTCAAGCTCCTGCTCGAGATGCGTTATCATTGCTCCTCCCCGGTATCGCATGCCCGTAGGCGCGGTCGCGCGGCCGGCCATCCATGCGGCCACCTATCCGAATTTCCCGGTAATGTAATTCTCGGTCATCTCAACGTCCGGCCTGGTGAATATCTTCTCCGTCGGATTCACTTCGATCAGGTCCCCGATATAGAAAAAAGCGGTTTCGTCGCTCACCCGGGCGGCCTGCTGCATGTTGTGGGTCACGATTATTATGGTATAGTTTTTCTTGAGATCCTGGATCAGCTCCTCTATCTTCTGGGTCGAGATCGGGTCAAGGGCCGATGCGGGCTCATCCATCAGGATCACCTCGGGTTGGACCGCTATGGTGCGCGCGATGCAGAGCCGCTGCTGCTGGCCGCCGGAGAGCCCTAGCGCGGACTCGTCCAGCCGGTCCTTCACCTCGTCCCACAGGGCAGTGCTCTTGAGAGATCGCTCGACGATGCTTTCGATCTCGTACCGGTCCCTGACCCCGTTTATCCTGAGGCCGTACGCGATGTTCTCGAAAATCGACTTCGGAAATGGATTCGATTTCTGGAACACCATGCCAACCCGCCGCCGCAGGGCGGTCACGTTATAGCGGGGGCCGTAAATCGATTCCCCGTCTATGAGCACGTCACCCTCGACCCTCGTGCCGGGTATGATATCGTTCATCCGGTTAATGCACCGCAGAAAGGTGGATTTGCCGCAGCCGGACGGACCGATCAGGGCGAGCACGGTGTTCGCCCTGACGGAAAGCGAAATGTTCTTTATTGCCGGGGTGTTTCCGTAAAAGAACGTCAGGTTTTTTGCTGCGATTTTATCTGTCATTAACAGGAACCAGATGCCTTGGTATCGCTTTTAATTATAACTAGTTATATTAGTATAATATAACAATAATATAAAGATTTTGTTAAGGAATTAGCCTGGTCATTTCTTGATAATTATTATAAATTTCCTTTATAAAAAACTTATCTTTATCCGGTAGGTTGCCCCTGAAAGGTTAAATACATATTATCCACAGGAGGATATAAACGATGCAATCTAAATTATTCAAGATAATGGGACTGCTGCTGGTTGCCGCGCTGATGACCGTTACCGTGACTGCCTGCAAAAAACGAGACGCCAACAGGGTAGTGGTAAAAGGCTCAACCACGGTCCTCCCCATCACCCAGAAAGCGGCAGAGGCCTTTAAGAAGTCAGGCGGCGCGTCGGTCTTCGTCGAGGGGAGCGGCTCCGGCAACGGGATCAAGGCCCTGATCGATGGCAGCTGCGATATAGCCAACTCCTCGCGCGAGATGAAAAAGGAAGAGAAGGAAGCGGCCGCGAAAAAGGGGATCAAGCTGCGCGAGATCGTTGTGGCGTACGACATGATCGTACCGATCGTGCACGAATCAAACGTCGTAAGCAACCTGGTCATTGACCAGCTCAAGGCGATTTACGACGGATCGATTACCCGCTGGAAGGACCTTGGTGGCAGAGACGAAGAGGTGGTCGTAATATCACGTGACACCAGCTCCGGCACCTATGAGGTCTGGGAAGAAAAGGTGATGAAGAAAACCGACGTGACGCAGAGGGCGCTCCTCCAGGCCTCGAACGGCGCGATCATCACCACGGTAGCGGGCAATCCCAAAGCTATCGGGTATATAGGGTTCGGCTACATCAACGATTCGGTCAAGGGGCTCACCGTGAACGGCGTAGCGGCAACCATCGAGAACGGCAAGTCGGGGAAGTTCCCGATTTCGCGGAAGCTGTTCATGTACGTGAACGATGGCACGCTGTCGGATAATGCCCAAAAATTTATCGACTTTCTCCTCGGCGCAGAAGGACAGGACCTGGTGAAGGAAGCCGGGTTCATTCCCCTCTAGGATATTATCATCACGTTACAAGCCGGAGCCGCACCGTGGGCTCCGGTTTTTTTGTGCCCGCCCACTTTCCGCAAACCCGGTCAGACCGTGCCAGCGTGTTCCAACTTTTAACAATATATTTGCAGCGCCATGATATTTTCTTCATCGATTCCTGGTCTATTATAAGCGGCAATAAATTTATTTCTTACGGAGGTTTTTATGAGAAGGGCCATTATCGCTATGGCGACTGTATTCCTGATGGTTACGGGCGGAGGAATTCTTTTCGCCCAGGACAGGGATGCGGCAGAAAAAAAAGGCGCGGCAGCGCCGGAAACGGAAGAGCAAAAAAAGGAAGAGAAGAAGGACGAGAAAAAAATCGAGGAGACCATCAAGGAGATCTACAAGCGCCTCGATATCGGCGTGAAGGTCTACATGGACTGGTTCGCGCAGTGGGGCCAGAAGGACGGAGCGTTCGACCGCGTGGCGAAAGGCGAAAACGGCATGACGACCAGGTCCACGGCGTTGTCGGACATCTCCGGCAAGAACTACAACGCGTTCAGGATCAACCGGGCCTACCTGGACATCAGGTACAAATTCCTCGACTGGCTGGGCGCGCGCCTCACCACGGACGTAGACGCGGCAGTCACGCCCGCGGCCGACGCCAACGCGGCGTTCCACATCTACCTTAAATACGCGTACCTGGAAGGCAAAAAGGACTTCGGTCCGGTAAAGATCGCAGGCACCGCGGGCATGATCGAGACTCCGGTCGTTGGGCTCACCGACAAGATCAGCGACTACCGCTGGATATCCCGGAACTACATCGACCAGTCGAAGAACATCCTGAACGGGCAGAGCCTGGACAACTCGGCCGACCTGGGCGTCAAGGCCTCGATCGGGCTGTTCAAATACGTAACGCTGTCAGCCTCTTTCACCAACGGCGGCGGGTACAAGAAAGACGAGAGCAACTCGTACAAGGCGATCACCTACCTGGCAAGCATTACCCCGGTCAGGGACCTGTACATAAACGGGTTCGGCAGGAACGAGATCACCGACAAGTACGACTACACAGGCAAGAAGGCGAAGCGTGCGTATTACGGCTACGGGATCGCCTACTCCATCCCGATGATTAAAGTCGGGTTCAACCATGTGTTTCCGATAATACGCACGGTCGGCGCGGCATCGAAGTTTGATTCCGATTGGGCCCTCTATTATTCAGCGACTGATAAGCGCGAGATATACGTGTACCCGGTCCAGAACAGATATTACATGCTTTTCGACGCCTGGTTCAACTTCAACCTGGGCGCGCTCGTGGAAAAAGCGCCGCTCCTGGTCACGGGCCGTTTCGTGTACGGGCTCCAGCGCGGCACGTACCAGAAAATGATCACGGACCCGGAATGCGGCAAGCAGCGCACGAGCATGCTCTACGCTGCGGGCCTGGGGTGGCAGTTCAGCAGGAACATCCGCATTCTGGTCGGCGGTGAGCTGCAGAAATACTTCGTGAAGAAGGACCGCCTCCTCCGCTACGCGGAAGGCTCGAAGGGGACCGATTACTACAACGCCACCGCCCTGGGAGCGGGCGATATATATGTCGGTTCCAGGGAGCCGCATGACTCGAAGCGTGTTTACGTGAAAGCGGAAGTCAGCTTCTAGAGATAAAACATCTTTTCTCGTACCAAAGGCCCTCCGGGGCCTTTTTATTACCGATAACTATCGGTGTGGTGCTCTGACCCCCCGGACAGCAGGGTGCCGAGGCTCTGACCCCGAACTCCGATAGTTATCGGTTCGTTCTAACCCCTCATTTATTCAAGAGTTAGCCACAGGCGATAACTATCCACTCAAAATCGCTTGACAAACTAGAATATTATTCTAAAATATAATTCTAGTATCAATCAAGGGATTGTGCATGAAAAAGCCAAATTCGATCCACGCTTCGACACACGGCCGTAAAAGCGACATTATCCGCGCCGCGCTCGCCTGCTTCACGGAAAAGGGCTTTACCGGCACCAGCATTGAGGACGTGTGCAGCCAATCCGGCGCGAGCGTCGGGAGCCTGTATCATCACTTCACCTCGAAGGAACTCCTGGCATCCGCCGTGTACCTGGAAGGGATCCGGGATTACCAGACCGGGCTCGTCGCCGAGCTCGAAAAGCACGCACAGGCACGGGACGGGGTCAGAGCAGTGGTCCGGTTCCACCTTGAATGGATAGAGAACAATCCCGACTGGTCGCGCTACCTGTTCCAGCAGCGCCATGCCATGTTCATGGCCGATTCGGAGGGCGCGTTCGCCCGCATGAACGCCGGCTTCATGGCCCGCCTGTCGGCGTGGTTCAGGATGCGCATCGAGGCGGGCGGGATCAGGAGACTGCCCGCCGACCTCTACCCCGCGGTGCTCCTGGGTCCCTGCCAGGAATACGCGAGGCTCTACCTGGAGGGCAGCTATACTACGCCGGTGAAGAAGGCCGCCGAGGTTCTCGCCGATGCCGCCTGGGCCGCGCTGGATCCTTCATCCGGGTCGAAGGGCAACGGGAAGAAATGATGCATGACTATAACAAACAGCGAGGAGGCACACCATGAGCGATATATACGAAAAACTGCGGGAACGGCTCGACAGCCTGTCAACCGGCTACCCGGTGACCAAAAACGGTATTGAGCTGAAATTACTGAAGCGGCTGTTCAGCAGGGAGGACGCGGAGCTTTTTCTGCAGCTCTCCCCCGTGCTCGAGACGCCCGCCGTTGTGGCCGGACGGCTGGGCAGGGACGAGAAGGACCTTGCCATGCAGATGGAGAGCATGGCGAAGCGCGGACTCATCTTCCGCCTGCAAAAGCCGGACTCGGTCAAGTACGGGGCCCTTCCCTTCGTCGTCGGCATCATGGAGTTCCAGGTGGGGCGCCTTGACAGGGAACTGGCGCGGGAGCTGGAAGACCACTACCAGGCGGGGTTCGGCCGCTCCATTGCCGCAACCGGAACGCCGCTCATGCGCGCGGTGCCCATCAACCGGGACGTGGCGCCCGGGAGCAGCATCGCGCCCTTCGACGACGTCATGAAGATCATCGGCGAGCAGAAAACAATCATGGTGGCGGAGTGCATCTGCCGTAAAGAGGGCCGTCTCCTTGACCGCGGATGCGACATGCCGCTCGAGGCGTGCTTTTCCTTCGGATCGCAGGCCGATTACTACGTGCAGAACGGCATGGGGCGGTACGTGACGCCCGACGAGGCGAAGGCGATCGTGAAGAAAAACCTGGACGAGGCGCCGCTGGTCATAAACATGGCCAACACGCAGAAAGGGGGCGGGTTCTGCATGTGCTGCGGAGACTGCTGCGGCATACTGCGCTCCCTCAAGATGCAGCCGAAGCCGGCGGAATCGGCAAAGAGCAATTACCGCGCCGTGGTGAACGCCGACGAGTGCACCGCGTGCGAGGCCTGCGCCGGCAGGTGCCAGATGGACGCGATAACCGTGACCGGCGGCGCGGCCGTAATCGATCATGACCGTTGCATCGGGTGCGGCAACTGCGTGGCGGCCTGCCCCGCCCTTGCCCTGAGTTTGGAAAAGAAGCAGGCCGGGAAGCTCTACACGCCGCCCGAAAATTTCATCAACACCTACATGGCAATAGCGAAAGAGCGCGGAAAGATATGAGCATGATTGAACTGTCTCCTGATGCGCCGCTCAACATGGATGCGGCACCGCTCCGCGATTACCTGGCAAGCGGCTGGCTCACGCACGACGGCATGTGGTTCTATAACGCGTTTCTGGAAGGCGGGATCGAGCTGGCCAACCACCTGAACCTTGCCGCGATCCGGTCCATGGCGCCGATGGAGGCCCGCCGCACCAGGAAGATCCTCGGCGCCGGGGACGGGCCGGTCAGGAGCTTCGACGAAGCGGCTGCGATCCTCTCCGGCGCCCTCAGGATGGTTTTACCGCGCTCGATCATCGCCCGATTCAAGGTCACGGTGCCCGCAGAAGGCGTGTTCCGATGGGAATGGAAGAAGGGGGAATGCTTTGCGTACAAGGGTATCTGCCAGCTCGGTTGCATCGACCGGTACCGGTGCGGCGTCATATTCCGGATCGGGTGCTGGCTCGACGCAATGGATATCCAGCACCGCATTGAGCCGATGCCGGACGCCTGCATGATGCATGAAAAGGGATTGTGCCGGGGCGATATTATCATGGAATTCCATAACGCGAAGGGGTAACGGCTTTCCAGGGATGCCGGGGTCGGACAACAGATATTGCCGATAGTTATCGGTTAATACCGGTTTGTAATCCGCGAACTTCCCGACAGGTACCGCCTCATGCACTGTAGTTATCGTTCCAAATCTTCTCCGCTTTATGTAAAAAAACATCCCGATGAATTGAAAATATTAAAAATAATATTGACAGTGTGGGACCCTGGCGATATTTAACCAATTGGTTAAATATATCAACTAATTAGTTAGGCGAATAATAACAGATAACCGGCCATGAAGAAAGCCTGTGTACTGATCCTGTCATGCGTTTTTCTGCTCGCCATGCCGGCATTCGACACCGGATGTCCATCCGGGTGCTTCACCAGCGCCGCATACGCGGCTGAAAAGGAAGACTCACCCGCACCGGAACCGGAAACCGTTAAAAAACGGGACATCCGCGATGACGGGTATAAGCGGGAGGTGGTACGGTATGTATATTCCGCTGTTTTCCCGGCGCTCGTCATGGCGTACGGATTTTCCTCCTGGGGCTGGGCCAAACGCGATTTCTGGCTCTGGTCCAATGAGGGCTGGTTCGGCCACACCACCCGTTACGGGGGATACGACAAGCTCGGACACGTGTTCAGCCATTACACCGCCATGCGGCTCAGCTGCGCCGTGTACAATTACACTGAACGGGGCTCGAACATGCGTTTCCTGTACGGCGGGCTGCTGACCATGCTCATGGGGCTGTCGATAGAGGTCGGCGACGCCTATTCCGGCTACGGTTTTTCATATCACGATCTCGTGTTCGATTCGATCGGTATACTGATCGGGGGCCTGCTGGAAGCCTTCCCGAAGGTGGACGCATTCGTCAGCCTGAGCTGGGAATACTGGCCGAGCGAGGCGTTCAGGAAGCACCTGGACAGACCCTGGTTGCTGATCGACGATTACGGAGGCGCGAAAGTGCTGCTCAACATCAAGCTTGCAGGGTTCAGGGAGGTCGGGGTCAACATCCCGAACTTTTTCAGATACATCATGATCGACATCGGGTACGGGGTGAAGGGCTATACAGCCTTCGAGCGTGAGGCCGCCCTGGATAAATTCAACCTGCCGGTGCGCTCGCAGAACCTGTACGTGGGGATTTCAATTAATTTCGTTGAAGTCATCAAGGACCTGTTCAAGGACCCGGAGAGTCCGGGGTGCCGCGCATCACAGCAGCTGTTTAAATACTACCATATACCCGCGGGCTACAAGCACCGCATCAACCTGAAGCAGAGCCTTAACACTACTGATCTGTACTGACAATCAGGCGGGGGGCGCGGCGGGTCTGCGGTGCCGCTTGCGGTGGCGCTTCGGCCGGCTCCCGGCGGACACGGCCGCGGCATGCTCCGGCCCCCGGGTCACAGCGGTCTCCCCGCCGCCGAAAGGCGCATGCGGGGCGTGATGATGCTCGGCGCGGCGCGGCGGCGCTTCGGCCGCCCGCTGCTTCCAGTATCCCAGCTCTTTGGCGTGCTTTCCCGTAGCCTCGGCCAGTATCGTGAAAAAAAGGAACGCGTTGGGAAAATGCGCGTTGTTCACAAAGCGCTTCTCAAAGCCCCGCGCCTTCGGGCCGCCAGATGCGCGCGTGAAGCTCGACTGACGCGCTACCAGGTTGCACACCGCGTCCCATTCGCGCTTCGGGATCCGGAGCCGGGTCGCCAGCCCGGTGAACTTCTGGTGGAGCATGACGAACGATTCCTGGAAGCCGCGCTTCTCGCCCATCGCCTCGTCGAAAAGATCGTACAGCAGCACCGAGAGGAGCACGGCCGCAGGGATCTCTTCCCCCGCCTGCCGTCTGCGGTCCACTGCGGAGAGCCGGGCCAGCAGGGCCTGCCGGATCTTCATGGGGGCCAACTCCGGTATCCAGTTGCCCAGTATCTTCAATTCATCCAGCTTCGTTATCGTGCCGGCGGACGCGCTGCACCGGAGTATCTTGTAGAGCTCCTCCAGCATGCGGTGAGCGTTAGACTGCGTGATCAGCGGCGCGCACTCGTGTGCCGCCTTGAGGTCATTTTTCGAAACGGTGAACCCGAGCTGTGCGCAGAAGCGCGCCGCGCGAATGATCCGCACCGGGTCCTCCTTGAACCGCTGGCACGGGTCGCCTATGGAGCGGATCACCTTCCTCTTGAGGTCTTCCAGGCCGCCGCTGTAATCTATGAGCGAGCCGTCGGCGCTGTTGTAATAAAGGCCGTTCACGGTGAAGTCGCGGCGCTGCGCGTCCTCGTCGATGGTCCCGTACACATTGTTCGCGGCGAAGGTGCCGTCCGCGGCCTGCTCCGGGTCCACGGCGGCGCGGAACGTGGCCACCTCCACGAACCGGTCTCGGCTGATATACACGTGGGCGAGCCGGAACCTCCTCCCAATCAGGAAACAGCGGCGGAATTGCCGCTTGATCTGCTGGGGACGGGCGTCAGTGACGATATCGAAGTCCTTCGGCTTCTTGCCGAGCAGTATATCGCGGACGCACCCTCCCACCAGATGGGCCTGAAAGCCTGCCCTTCTCAGGCGGTTGAGTATGTCAAGGACGTTGTACTCGATATTCTTTTTAGAGAATGAATGGCCGCTCTGCGGCACGATGATCGGATACTTTTTCTTGAAAAGCGAGGAAAATAGTGACATGTCTATTATTTGTCTGAATTTGATGAATTACTTGCATATAACATAACATGCTATTCCGTCAAGTAATAATTAGTTTATTCTGCCGGCCGTTGCGGAGCGGCCTGCAGTACGGCCATGCTGTTTCCAAAGAAAGAACCCCTTGCCGAAATGTTCTTTACAGGAACCGCTTTTTATGCGGTAATCCGGCAGCGAAAGGAGCGAATGAAAACCGTACCAGGCACCAGCATGAAAAATGGCACCGGGTTCTCCCTGAAACAGGCCGCCCTGCTCGCCGCTCTCTGCGTCGTGACGGCGCTTGCACCGCTCCCGGCCCATGGCCGCGCGGAACCCGGAGCATGGGAATACCTCTGGGGCGATCGGACTGAACCGGACCGCGCGGCCGACCCCGTGCCCGCCGGGCCGTGGCAAACCGCGACGTCGCCCCTTGATCCGCCGGGCCGGGGGCTGAATACGGTTCTCTGGCTCCGCGTTCCCGTCCCGGCCTTGAACGAAGCACAGCCCCCGGTATATTTCGACTGCGTGTATTACGACTTCGATGCGTTCTACCGGGGAAGGCTCCTGTACCGATACCCGGCCGGCTCTGACGCCGTAGCATTTCACGGCAGGCCCTGGCATATAGTTCCCCTTCCGGCCGGCGCGGGAGGAGATCGCCTCTACCTCAGGGTCCGGTCCACGCGGCCCGAGATCGGCATCCCGGGCGCCGTACGCTTCGGCGGCTATTCCGGGCATGTGACCGGCATCATCCGGGGCGACCAGCTCCGGGCGACCGTGGCGCTCCTGCTCGTGCTGGCGGGGGCGCTGGCCCTCCTCCGAGGCGCGGGGCGAAGGGCTGACCGGTCGCTCCTCTGGGGCGGCTGCGCGCTCGTGCTCCTCGGGATCTGGAACATCGGCAACACGCGGATCAAGCTGCTCTACCTGAACGAGCCGCTCCTCTGGCTCTACGCGGAGCACGCGTCCCTCTATTTTTCCCCGGTAGCGATCGGCCTTTTCCTCGAGCGGATCTTCGGCCGGGGGCCGGGCTCTTCCGTCCGCCGTGGCTGGCAGTTCCTGCTCGCCTGCGCGATCGCGTTCATGGCAGTGTCAGTCTACGACCCGTACTGGCTCCGGGCATACACCCTCCGTCCGTTCCAGGTGCTCCTGGCGCTCTACCTGGTCGTGGTCTGTGCCTTCATCACGCGCGAGGCGCTGCGCGGAGATATAGACGCCCGGATCGCGGCAAGCGGGCTGGCGGCGGCGATCGCCACCGGTCTCTACGACATTGCCGTGTCTTTCCTGGGCCTGAGCTTCATCCTTCCCAAGGTGAGCTATCTCGGCCTCCTGGCTTTCATCGCCTCCCTCGGCATGGTGATGGACCGCCGCCTGCGTGTTGTCCCGGCCAAGCTCCTGTCCTTCTCGACCACCCGGGAGGGAACGGACAGTGGAGCACCGGTTGGCGATCAGCAGGAGAAAAAGTCCGCCCCCGCCGCCATAACGCCCGACATACGGGCAAAGCTTGAGCAGGCCATCTCCTACCTCAAGGAACACTATACCGAGGACGTGTCACGCGAGGGGCTTGCCGCACTCATCGGCATGAACCACGATTATTTCGGGAAAATGTTTATCAGCTATACGGGGAAAAAATTCTCTTCATATATAAATGAATTGAGGATTACAAAAGCAGCAGGTATTCTCACAACCACAGACCAGAATATAGTCAATATAGCATTTTCTGTCGGTTATGAGAGCCTTTCGACTTTTTACAGGGCATTCCAGGGAGTAACCGGCCTGTCTCCCCTTGCTTACAGGGAGCGTTTCAGCAATAACCCCCCGGAAAACTGAATGTCAGGGGCTGGTGTCAGAGTATCAGTATTGGTCCACAGAGTAAATCGAGGGGTAAAAAAAAATTAAAAAAACCGACCCGCCGGTTCTCATTTTCAGATTTTCTCTGATATTGAGAAGACAGGCCGATAGTTATCGGTATATGCTGACTGTACCGTGACTGTTAAGCACCACGGAAGCCGGTCACCCGGCCGCGTTATTTTACCACCATATCAATCGGGAGGTCATAATGTTTAAAAGGAAACTCTGGTTATTCTCATTAATTGTTTCCGCCGTTCTTCTCGCCGCCGCGTGCGACGATTCCGGCGGGAAGAACCCCTATCTCATCTACACCGGCAGCAATACCGCTATGAAGGTCATGTGGCAGATGACGGCAACCAATACCTGCACGCTCGAGTGGGGCACGCAGGAGGGGATCTACACGCTGGGGAAAGTGACGACGACCGAGAACAGCAGTTCGACGAACCAGCACATTCACTCCTACACGATCAGCGGGCTCCAGCCCGGCACGAAGTATTACTACCGGGCCATGGGCGGTGGCCTGACCCGTACCGGCTCGTTCTACACTGCGCCGGCAGCGGACGCGACCGACGTCAATTTCCTGGCATTCGGCGATACCCGCTCCGCGACCACCACGCATGACCAGGTGTGCGCGGGGGTCATATCCAATTTTACTGACGACCCGGAGACCAACTACCAGACCCTCGCCATCGGCGTCGGAGATATAGCCTTCGACGGCCTCGAAGCGACATGGAACAAGGAGTTCTTCAACAAGAGCCTGACGAACGCCCAGGCCTTCCTCGCCTCGGTGCCGTTCACGCCGCCCATGGGAAACCATGAATACGACGGCAAAACATTTAAAAAATACTTCGCGTTTCCCTACGTGGCAAACCGCTACTGGTCATATGATTACGGCCCCGTCCACGTAGTCATCGTGGACCAGTACGCCTCGTATTCCCCCGGCAGCGCCCAGTACAATTGGATCGAGCAGGACCTGGCGAAATCGACCAAGACCTGGAAGATAATCGCGCTGCACGAGCCGGGCTGGTCGTGCGCGAGCTCCGACCTGTTCGAGGGGCACGCGAACAACACGAGCGTGCAGAACTATATCCAGCCCCTCTGCGTCAAGTACGGCGTATCGCTGGTCATCGCGGGCCACAACCACTATTACGCGCGGGCCGAGGTGGGCGGCGTTACGCACCTGACCACCGCGGGCGGCGGCGCGCCGCTCTACTCCCCCAGGATAGGCGAGCCGAACGTGGTGATAGCGATCGAGTCACTTCATTACTGCAAGTTCGAGGTCCGCGGCGACGAGCTCTTCTGCGAGGCAGTGACGCCGGAGGGCACGATCCTGGATTCGTTTAACATTTCGAAGTAGCACCGAGCGACAGGCGCGCAAACGTTTGCGCGCCTGTCGATAAAGGGTTATTTCTTCCTGAAAAGCAGCTGCGCGTCGCCGATGTGGAGGTCGTCCCTTCCCGAGAACCGCGGCGCGAGCCTGATGTCCGGCACCTCGTATTCGCGCACGACCTTCCAGACCAGCTCGAAGCCATTCGAGGTGAACAGGTCGATATATTCCCCGTACCGGACCCGGTTCGTATAGGTGATGGAGTCCTCGGTCAGCAGAAGGTCCCACGTGAAATCGGAATACTTGTAGAAGAGAAACGGGTTGCCGAAAAAATGGAACTTGTCCTTGAGGTCGATGACATGGAAGAGCATGCCGCCGCTGGCGAGAATGTCGCTCATCTTGCGTATGTACCGGGGCAGGTCCCGGATATGGTGGAGAACGGCGATCGAGTAGATGAAGTCCACCCGCTCGCCGAAATCGACATCGGCAAGGTCGCCGGCGATGAACCGTATGTATTTCGGGTCCGGCATGCAGGTAGTGTTGTCGACGTATTCGAAACGGTCCACGCTCCAGCGTACTTTGAAAAAGTCGATCTCGCTCCGCACGTATGAGCGCTGCGCGACGGAATCGCAATGGCGCGGATACTTGTCGATGAGCGTTACGCTCCGCGCGCCGGCGTGGAGGAAGTTGTAGGCGTTGATAAAGGAGTTCCCGGGACCGATCTCGAGCACGGACTTGCCCTTGATGGAAAACCCATGGCTCTCCATCTGCCTTCTGATTATCCCGAAGTAGCCGTCAAGCGAGTGAAAATCGCTGCTGTATACCCGCGGCATGAGCCTGTTGACAAGCCTGAAAAGCCTCAGCTTGCAGTAAAAAAAACGTACGATGAAATCGAACCGACTGACAAAAAAGCTCGTGAACGCGCCATACTTCTTCATGAATAAAACTGGTCATCTGCCTGGGTAAAGAGTTATTCTCTTTTTTCAATACCCTTAATCTATGTCAAGATATTATCACGGAATATTTTTTATTTCCATGTAGTGCTGTTGAATGAAATTCCGCGCGAGTCCGAAGTTGTAAGTTTTTTCAGATGCGGCCGGGCTGTTCGCATAATCTTTAACCGGAAAAATGGTCAAACCCGCCTTTCATGTCTATATGCCGGCCCCCGTGCAGCATGAAGATCCCCTCCTTCTTCTGGAGGACCTCGCCCACAACAGTGAAGTCGGAAAATTCGCTTTTCAGCGCGCCGAGCCTGTCCGGCGCCAGAGTGAATACCAGCTCGAAATCCTCGCCCCCGTACAGGGCGTAGTCATACGGATCTCCGCCGGCCGCGTACGCGGCATCGCGCGTTTCCTGCGACAGGGGGATCGCATCCCGGTCGATGCGCGCGCCCGTGCCGCTCTCCTCGCAGATGTGCCCCACCTCGCTCGCCAGCCCATCGCTCACGTCGATCATGGCGCCGGCGTTGCGCGCGATCGCACGGCCCTCGGACGCGAGGCGGCAATGAGGCTCGAGGTAGCCGGAAAGGTAGCCGGTGCGCTTCCCGTCCATGAGCAGACGGAGGCCCGCCTCGCTCTTTCCCAGGGTGCCGGTCACGCAGATGAGCTCTCCGGGCCGCGCGCCGGAGCGGAGGCGCACCCGCTCTTTTTCCACGCTGCCGGCCAGGGCGAGGTTCAGGACCATCTCGCGCCCGCGCGTCGTGTCGCCGCCGGCGAGCACCACGCCGTGCACCGCCGCGGAGGCGTACAGCCCGCGGTAGAATTCGTCCATGAACTCGACCTGCGTGTCAGCCTTCAGGGCCAGGGAGATAAAAGCCCAGCGCGGAGTCCCGCCCATGGCAATGATGTCGGACACGTTCACCTCCATGAGCTTGCTCCCGAGCTGGAAGGGACTGTACCAGTCGAGCGAGAAATGCGTGTTCTCCACCATCATGTCGACCGTGACCAGGGTGTATTCGCTCCCGCCGGTCTCGAGCACGGCGCAGTCATCGCCGACGCCCCGGACCACTGAGGGATCGCTCCCCGGCGCGCCGGTTACCCGCTTTATGAAGGCGAATTCGCCGCCTATATCGGAAAGCTTCATGAACCGTACCGCGTCCTGCACTCGCGGTTGATCTTCGCGGAGCAGAAGTCGCCGCACATGGTGCAGACCTCCTCGCCGTCCTTGCCGGTCTGTTTCCGGATGGCCCGCGCCCGCTCCGGGTTCATCGCATGCGCGTACATTCCCTCCCAGTCAAGGTTGCTCCGCGCGCGCGACATGGCGTCGTCGCGGTCCCGCGCGCCCGGTATGCCCCGGGCTATGTCCGCCGCGTGCGCGGCTATTTTCGACGCGATCACCCCGTCGATCACATCATTCAGCTCCGGGAGCCCCAGGTGCTCCGTGGGCGTGAGGTAACAGAGGAAGTCGGCGCCGTAGGTCGCCGCCAGCGCGCCGCCGATCGCCCCGGTCAGGTGGTCGTACCCGGGCGAGCAGTCGGTCACCAGCGGCCCCAGCACGTAGAAGGGGGCGCCGTCGCAGTATTTCTTCTGGAGCTCGATGTTTTCCTTTATCATGTGGAGCGGAACGTGGCCCGGTCCCTCGATCATGACCTGCACGCCGCGCTCGCGCGCCCGCGCTGCCAGCCGGCCCAGGGTCTTCAGCTCCTCGATCTGCGCCGCGTCCGTGGCGTCGGCCAGGCACCCGGGCCGGAGCCCGTCGCCCAGGCTCAGGCACACGTCGTGCTCCCGCGCCATTTCCAGGATCTCGTCATACCGGGTGAAGAGCGGGTTCTCCCTGTCGTGGTGGAGCATCCACTTGATGAGGAAGCTCCCTCCGCGGGAGACCACGCCCATGATCCGTTTTTCAAGAAGGGGAATGCACGACCGGGTCACGCCGCAGTGCACGGTGATGAAGTCCACCCCGTCCTGTATATGCGTGCGGATCGAATCGAGTAAGTCGTCCTCCGACAGGCCAGCCACGTCGGGGCAGCGCACGATCGCCTCGTACACGGGCACGGTGCCGACCGGTATCCGCGACTCCTTCAGGATGGTCCGCCGCATGGCGTGTATGTCGCCGCCCGTGGACAGGTCCATGACCGTGTCCGCGCCGTAGCGCACGCTCACCGCGAGCTTCTCAAGCTCCTTTGCCGGGTCATTGTTGAACATCGACGTCCCGATATTCGAGTTTATCTTGATTAAAAGCCCCCTGCCGATCCCCACGGGGGCGCAGTTGTGGAGCCCGCTTTTAAGGATCACGGTCCTCCCGGCCGCGATATCCGCGCAGATCTCTTCGGCCGAGAGGGGCTCGCGCTCCGCAACGGAGCGCATCTCGGGGGTGATTACATTTTTTTTCGCCTGTTCGAGTTGTGTCATAAGCCGTACTTCCTTTGAAACTTTATTATTTCCGCAAACACGTCCGGCCGCGTCACCACGGCCGAAATGGCGCAGACCATGTCCGCGCCCGCGGCAATGCACTCGTCCGCGTTCAGGAGGTCTATCCCGCCGATGGCGACCACCGGCACGCGGCAGGCGCGCCGTATCGCCGTGAGCGTCTCAACCCCGCAGGGCGCGCCCGCGTCCGACTTGGTGCCGGTCGCGAACACCGGGCTCACCCCCAGGTAGTCCGCCCCCGCCTTCTCCGCCGCGACCGCTTCCTCCACGTCGTGGACCGTGACGCCGATGATCGCGTCCCTGCCGAGAAGGCGGCGGGCCTCCGCGTAGGGGAGGTCCTCATTCCCGATGTGCGCGCCGTCGGCGCCGACCGCGAGCGCGATGTCGATCCGGTCGTTGATGATGAGCTTCGAGCGCGTCTCGGCGCAGATCCCGCGGATCTCCCGCGCCTCCTCGTACTGGCGGCGCGTGTCGGCGGTCTTGTTGCGGTACTGTATGATCTGCGCTCCTGCCGTCACCGCCTGCCGCACGTCGCTCATCACGCCGGCCGCGCTCAGTCCCTCGTCCGTAATAAAATAATATCCCTTCATGCCGACACCTTCTGGCGCGCGGTGACCGCGCTTGCCGTGAGCCGATGGATCCGGTCGAAGAGACAGGCGTTGAAGGTCCCGGGCCCGCCGCAGTCCTCCGCGGCCAGCTCCGCTGCGACCTCGTAGCATGCGAGCCCGGCTGCCGCGGCTTCGGCCAGCCGGTCCGGCGCCGCTCCCGCGAACGTTCCGATCACGGATGCGGCCATGCACCCGGTGCCCACCACGTGCGCCATGATTTCGTGCCCGTTGTTCACGGTATAGAGCGCGCCCGATCCCGCAACGATGTCTTCCTCCCCGGTGATCACCACGACGCAGCCCCTCTGGCTGGCCAGGGAAGCCGCGATGTCGCGGAGGCTCTCCTTCACCTCCGCCGCATCTACGCCGCGCGTGCGTACGTCGCGGCCCGCGATCCGCGCGATTTCCGAAGCGTTACCCTTGACCACGCCGATCTTCGTTTCATCGATCAGCTCGAAGCTCATCCGGTCCCTGAACGCGGTCGCACCCGCGCCGCACACGTCCAGGACGACGGGCGCGCCCTTTTTGTTCGCGGCGCGCGCGGCCGCCTTCATGCTGTCAACAAATTCGGCCGTGAGTGTGCCGATGTTCAGCACCAGCGCGGACGCTATACCCGCCATGTCCGCGACCTCGTTGATCGCGTGAGCCATAACCGGCGACGCGCCGAACGATTTCACGACCTGCGCGCACTCGTATATGGTGACCCAGTTGGTGAGATGGTGCACCAGCGGCTGTTTCTCCCGGACAACTTTCAGGAATGATGCTGCATCCATGGCATGCGGCCTCTCGTATCATGTATTTATTCGTCAATTACATCGCTTCATCATGCTGTCATCGCGAGCGCAACGAAGCGCGCCTCGGCTACGCCCGGCAACCGATCGGTCCCTGAGCGACTTGCGCTGAGCTTGTCGAAGTGAGTCGAAGGGTGCTTCATCACCCTCTTGAAGAGGGCTCCTCGCAATGACAGTCCCTTATTCGCCTTCGGGGATGGCTTTTGTTGTGGATGTTGGGATTATGGGCCTCGGATCCCTTCGCTGGCATTACCCAGATCAGGTTCAACGGGTGTAATCTCAGGCTCCGTACCGGAACCACCCCACGGCATTACAACAATACTGAAATCTCCGATTCCCGTCAAGCTAAAGAGTCGATTATTTTCATGTAATGGAAACCGTGATACCGCTGAAAACACCTTGACTTCCTTGATAACCGGGTGTCAGAGTAGGGATCATGAAGCCGCAAATATCACACGTCGAGATCACGCTCGGCTGGCGGAACGTCTGGAAGAACAGGCGCCGGACCGTCCTCACCCTCCTGACCATCATGGTCGGGTGCGCGATGATCATCTTCATGAAATCGGTCCAGAAAGGCGCGTTCGGCAAGATGGTCGAGGACGCAGTCGCGGCCAATACCGGGCACATCCAGGTCCATGAAAAGGGGTACCGGGAGAACACGAGCATCGACTACGCGCTCCTTCCGGACAACCGGCTGGAGGAGGCCCTCCGTTCCGCGGAAACAATTGCCTCGTACAGCATGCGGGTCAATGCCGCGGGATTTGTCGCCAGCGGAAACACCACCGAGGGCGCGGCCATACAGGCGGTGGACCCGGAGCGGGAGAGGACAGTCACCGACCTGCACACCCACGTCCTGCCCGGCGGGCGCTATCTCCGGAAGGAAGACAGTAAAAGCATCGTGATGGGAGAGGTCCTGGCCGGGAACCTCGGCGTGAAGGTCGGCGACACGATCTCCATGATCTCGCAGGGCTTCGATGGATCAGTCGCTGCCGCGAGTCTCACGGTAGTGGGCCTGTTCAGGACGCGGAACCCGGAATACGACAACAACCTGGTCATCATGCCGCTCGCGCAGGCGATGGAGACTTTCACCATGATGGGTTACGTCAACTCGGTCGCGATCAGGCTGAAGGACGGCATGACCATGGAGGAGACGCGGGACCTGCTCCGGCGCTCCCTCGGAACGGAGAAGCTCGAGATCATGGGCTGGGACGAGCTCATGCCGGACATGGTCCAGTTCATAGACATGAAGCATTTCGGCACCTACATCTTCGAGTTCATACTCTTCACCATCGTCGCGTTCGGGGTCATGAACACGATCCAGATGTCGGTGTACGAGCGGGTCCGCGAGTTCGGGATCATGATGGCCATCGGCACAAGGCCGGAGAAGATCCGCCGCATGGTGGCGGCCGAGTCCTTCATGATCGCTCTCATGGGCGTGCTCCTCGGGTCTATGCTCGGAAGCGCGCTCGCGCTCTATTTCACCTGCCACCCGCTCGACTATTCCAGCCTCGCCGGCCAGATGAAGGTATGGGGAGTGTCCATCACCACCTTCCCCGCGCGGCTCGAGGCATCGAACATCCTGAACACGTCCGGCATCATGCTGGCGGTCTGCATCCTGTTTACCATAATCCCGGCACGGTACGCGTCGCGGCTCAGGCCGATCGAAGCGATACGAAAGCTGTGAGGGGAACCATGGTGCTCTCGGAACGAATATCGGGCCTCGCGCCCTTCATCATTATCGGGTGGCGCAACATGTGGCGCCAGAAGCGCCGCTCACTCGTGGTCATCTCGTCCATCGCCATCGGCATCTCGGCCATGATCATGCTGACCGGGTTCATGAACGGCCTGACGCAGCAGATGGTGGACAACACCATCAACACGGCACTGGGGCACGTCACCCTGCACCGGAAGGGATTCAGGAACAACATCAAGCTGGAGAAGAGCTTCCTCCCGGGCCCGGACGTGTACGCGGCGCTTGAACGCGAGGGCTCGCTCAGGGCGTGGGCGCCGCGCGTCACCATCAAGGGCATGATCCGGTCCGGCGAGGGCTCGCGGGGAGTGCTGATTCAGGGCATTGACCCTGCGCGGGAAAAGGGCGTGTCGAAACTCTACGACTATATGCTGAAGAAGGAGGGCCGCTTTCTCTCCGGCCCGGCCGCGGACGAGCTGCTCATCTCGAAGTCGCTGGCAGAGAAGCTCGACGTATACCTGGACGACCGGGTGGTGCTGATGTTCCAGGACGCGGGCAACGAGGTCGTGGGCGCGGGCCTGCGCGTTGCCGGCTTCTTCGAGACGCCGATGGGCGGGTTCGACCGCGGCGTGGTATTCGTGGGGATCGACCGGCTCCGCGCCCTGTGCGGGATTGGACCGGCGGTGTCCGAGATCGTCATGAGCACGCGTGACCTGAACGCGGTGGAGGCCACCGGCGGGCGGCTCTCCGCCGCGATCCATGACCCCGCGCTCGAGGTGCAGACCTGGAAGGAGATGGCGCCCGATCTCGTGAGCGCGATCACCCTCCAGGAGACCATGATGTTCGTCATCTTCATGATCGTGTTCATCACGGTCATCTTCTCGATCGCGAACACGCTTATCATGTCAATCATCGAGCGGTTCCACGAGCTGGGCGTGATGAAGAGCATCGGCACAAGGCCCTCCCGCGTCTTTTTCATCGTGATGTACGAGGCCATGAGCCTGGGCCTGCTCGGCCTGGTCCTCGGCATGCTGGTCAGCGTGCCGGTCGTGCTGGTGCTCGGACATACGGGCATGGACTTCTCCTTTGCGCTCGAGTCCATGCGCAAGTGGGGCACCGGGAATATCATCTACCCGGTGCTCGCGACACGGGACATCGTATCCGCCGCCTTTATCGTGTTCTTTACAACGTTTGTTGCGGCGCTATATCCGGCTCTCAAAGCGGCCAGGATTAAGCCCCTGGATGCGCTCAACTATGTTTAGCGCTGCCGGCACGCCCCTTCCCCGGGAAGAGATTCACATGCGAGTTGGAATCACATGAAAAAGATCAAACAGGGAGAGCCCCAACCAGATAAATTCCAATGCACCCAGTGCGGCTCCACCACGTTCACCCGGGACGGCGCGTTTGACCTTCGGTGCGCCTATTGCGACAGCCTGTACCGGGTCCCCGGCCGGGAAAAGTCCCGCGAGGGCCCGACTGTCATCATTAAAAAAAGGGGCCAATGTAATCTTCGGCAAGGATTCGCACGTTACGATCCGGGGCGGCCTCCGGGTTGAAGACGGCGCGCACGTTTCCTTCCTCGGGAAGCTCAAGTTGATCGAGAAGAGCGATGATGCGGTTATAGAACAGGCCAGGAAAAGGCTGGGGGGCTAGTTCCCCGATTTTAGCGCCGCCCGGCGCAGGGGGAGGCGTTTATCGAATTTATAATCATTCGCTCTTTTCATACAGGTCCTGCACTTTCAGGGCATCGGTAAAACTGATGTTATCGGAGCCAATCGGGTGCCCATGGGAATCGATCGCCGTTGTCTCCTCAGGCCCATAATGCATGACGCTGATATAATCATAAGAATAACCGGCATAATCATAAAGATCCGGGCTGCGATAGGCGAACTGCGATACGAGCTCCGGATTGACCCTGCCCCAGTCGATCGTAATGAACAGGTCGCGGTCCGGCCTCTGGTGCTCATGTTCGAGGCCTATCTTGTGCCCCAGCTCATGAAGTATCGCCCGCTGCTCGAAACGATCCAGGAAGAGAATGTTGATATCATCCGGATAATATCCCGTCCCAAAAGCGCCGGAGATGATTTCATTTTTCACTATATACAATATTCCCGTTTCTGAATGACCGACCGGGTTGGCAGGCCGGAATTGAATCCTGCCTATTGAAGCAGCTTCCCATAAATACATCGATTCGAACACTTTATTCATCTCGTCACTGTTCATACCGAGCAGCACAAATGGAATGGTGCCGTTGGGCCAGACCTGAGGGCCCTGAGCCGCGCAGGAAAGCAGGGCCGCCAGTGCAAGCATATAGATGGCTTTCATTTCCCGCACCTCGCTTATTACACCTGTGGCTGCGTCATTTTTCAAATTAGAGCCTTTCCCGGGCTGTGCAGGGCCGGGATGGGGGATTCATATTTTCAAAGAACGCCGCCGGAACAGGTAAGGAAATTATTAGAAGTTAGTCAAGTCTCGGGGGAAAAACAAAAAAATTTCAGGCATTTTCAGCGGAATATCAGGCCGACACGAAACCGCACGGCCCGCCTGTTGAAGTGCAACGCATGAGATTCACCGACTCTACAAGCCTCTTCGAAAGCCCTTGCAGCATTCGTGGCGCGATCCCCTATACAATTATGACTGACATACTCTAGGCGGATAAGGTGAGTGCGGGACGAGCACGCGGTGCCACGCCGGGTTAACAATGCACGGTCCAGGCAGTTAATGCGAAGGTAATGCATCTGCAGGCTTCCCCTCTCATCCCGCAAGCAGACCGGAAAGCATTTATACATGATGGCGCCGGCACGGGCCTTGAGATCCACCCGCGAAAAGCGGGTACCTGCTGTTTCCTCCGCCGCCGATGGCGGCGGAGGAAAACAAGACAGCAGACTAATCAACATCATTTTCGACTGCGAAAAGCCACGCCGCACTGCCCCGCACGGCCTTATTCGTTCAGCTTCGTGGTGACGAAAGCGTCGGACCACAGGCCCACAAGATCCTCCCCGTCAAAATCCTCATCCACATATCCCGTGACCAGGCAGGTGCCGCCCCTTGTGGCCGCGATGCCATCCGCAGACATGTCGTCGCTGTCAATGTCACTGGCCATCTGCCTGGACCAGAGGCTTGCGCCATCTTTATCATAAGCCATGACAAAAATATTAACATCGCCCGTAAATACTCCCGGTCCTGCGCCGTCAAGGTCCGCATTGGTATTACCGGTCACATAGCAGTTTCCTGCCGAATCGAGCGCGATGTCTTTGCCTTCAGCATACTTACCCGCGGCCGACGTTTGCCTGAGCCATTGAACCTCAAGAGATATATTGAATTTAATAACAAAGACATCAGCATTGCCAACGAGAACCCCCGCGCCCGCACCGTCAAGATCACCATAGGTTGTACCGGTCACAAAGTGGTTGCCCTTGGAATCAGCGGCAATGCCCCAACCATAGGTTTCCTTGCCTGTCACGCCCATTTGCACTACCTGGTGCAAATTCCCTGACGTCGTGTATTTAGCGACAAAAACATCCGTGGTCCCCGTGAGTGTTCCTGCTCCCGGGTCAATATCGCCCTGGGTGCGGCCTGCCACAAAGCAATATCCGGTAGAATCCACCGCGATGCCTTCACCGCCGGAAAACGCACCTGCCGCTCCCCACTGCCGGATCCATTGCATGTTTCCATCCGTATCATACTTAACGACAAAAAAATCATGGGTGCCGGTAAGCACCCCGCTTCCTCCTTCGTCGAGGTCAGCATTGGTATAACCGGTCGCATAGCTGTTCCCATCCGCGTCAACGGCAATGCCAAAACCTGTAGTGGACTTGGTTGCCACTCCCAGCTGTTTCACCCACAACCTTGTGCCCGATGTGTTATATTTAGCAACAAACACATCACTGGTACCTGTACTGCTCCCGCTGCCGGCAACAAGGTTGGCAGTGGTATAGCCTGCGACATAGCTGTTGCCGTGATCGTCCACGGCAACGCCCCTGCCATAGGCATGCCAACCTTCCACTCCCATCTGCTTGACCCATTGTCGCACTCCGTCCTTGTCGTATTTGACGACAAAGAAATCATCCTGAATTCCCCCGATCCTGTCAGGATCGAGCTGGCCGGTTGTTTCACCGGTCGCATAGCTGTTTCCGTCCGCATCCAACGCTATGGCCCAGCCCATGGTATTGTTCGATGCATGCCCCAGCAGGCGCGTCCAGGCCGATAGCACCGGCTGGCTTCCCCCGCCCAGCAGTGCCAGGAGCGGATTGTATTCCGATGTCACTTTGGTGCACCCCGTCATGACCAGGGCGCAGGCAAGTATTATCAAAGACGTCAACTTGAGCTTCATAAAACCTCCAGTGAAATAGTACATCCAAGAATCTTCGTTCTAACCCTTCTTAAATAAATAAAGTACCGGCAACACGACGCCGTGTACATCCATCGAACGATTGAGAAAGGGGGAAATGAATGAACAATCAGGAATGTTTGTTCAGGAGGTTCGCCAGCTCGACGCGGTTTGAAAGCCCAGTCTTGCGGTAGATGTTGTGTATATGGCTCTTGGCCGTCTGCAGGGTAATGCCGCACTCTTCCGCGATTGAGCCTGCCGACTGCCCGTTTCCCAGGAGGAGGAGCACCTCGAGCTCGCGGGCAGTGAGTCCCGCCTGTTTCTGGAGGTCGCCAAGCCCCGGGTTCTCCCGGGCAATGACAAGTACGCCGGCTACCCCGCCGCCCTCATTTTTCAGCGGATACATGAACAGCTCCAGCATCCCCGCGCCGTCCCTCCCCGTCAGGCCGAGCGTCACCGTGTGGGCCGTCGATGCGCCTGAAAGCGCGTCCCGGAGGACCTTCTGGAAATGATCGCTCTCCGCGAAAAGGGCGGACAGGGAGAGCGCGCCGTGAACCGCGGCATCCCGCAGGGCGATGTTCCGGGCGCTGTCATTCATGAACACCACGACCCCCTTCCTGTCGGCAAGAAAAACCGCGTCGCTGATTCCGGAGAAGAGCTCCGACGCGGGACTTGAAGCATCAACGGCAAGGAGCTTGTACTTCCAGATGGCAAATCGTATAGAGGCGATGAAAAACATGGCGACCGCATGGTGGAACGCGTCGCTGAGTAAAATGGTCGTCTCGGCGGGCAAAAGCAGTATCAGGGCGTTCTGGACAAGAGAGAGGAGCATGGTCGCGAGCGCGGCCAGGAGGATCATCCCCGCCTGCTTCTTCACCCGCCCTGAAGACGCCTGTTTCCGCCAGTTCGCGAGCGCTGCGATGCCGGGCACAAGGGCCAGGGAGGAATAGTTGAACACGGCCCAGAACCAGGGGGACGCGATGTCATAGATGACCGTCCCTCCCCAGGGACTTCTATAAAAGCCCTTCACCACCGGAAGGATGCAGGTCACCCCCGCGATGACGCACGCGCCGCTGCCGTAGAGCAGCGCGAGGAAAAGCGGGTTTCGCGCGAGATTGCGATACCGTGTCAGCGCCATGATGAAGTCCATGATGAGCATTACCACGATAAAAAAGAGGGCGGCATGGAGCACAAACCATGCCCTGCCTGCGGCCGCGTCCGGCGCAACAATGACATGCACGTACACCAGGGAAAAAACGGCATAGAGAAAAGCGGCCGCCGCGTAGAGGCGGTTTGCAAGAGCCCTTCGGTTGAGGCGATAAACGGTTATACCGCATTCAATGCAAAACAGGGCGGTGACGCAATATATGAGGATCTTGACTGCCATGATTATTTCAGAATACTATGCCGGAGCAACCTTTGAAAAAGTTTAAAAAGCCTCCTGACCCACTTTTGCGCTTCATCCGCACGGTGCAAGGACTTTTTTAACATTGAAAATCCTGTGCCTGGCTTGACGGCGCGTCAGTATTTTAGTATATTAGCATAATCTTAATTATCAGGTAACTATCATGAAAAATAAAATATATGCTTTCGCATCAATCATAGGGGCAGCAACCATGCTCTTCACCGGGGCCGGGCGGGTGACCGCTGCCGGGGCCGAGATCCGGCAGGTCAACCCGGAACAGGCCGCGGAGCTGATCCGTGCCAACGCCGGCAACAGGAATTTCGTGATACTTGACATCCGTACCCCGGGCGAGTACATGGATGGCCACATCCCGAATGCGGTGCTTCTTAACTTCCATGATCCCTCGTTCAGGGACAGGCTGGCAGCGCTGGATAAAAACAAAACCTATTTCGTATACTGCCGGAGCGACAACCGGAGCGGCCGCGCGCTGGCGATGATGGGCGAGCTCGGGTTCATGAAGGTGTTCGAGCTGCGCGGCGGCATAAAGTCATGGCTGTCGTCCGGGCGCACCCTCAAGGTGCAGTAGCCGTGCCGGGGAGGTGAAACTCTTGACGGGATCGCCTCCCCATGTTACTCTGCTTGCATGAGCGAGTTGAAGCTTGACCTCAGGGACATTCGCGAGCTGCCGCAGGCTGACCTGGACCGCCTGCACCGTCACATCCGGGCCCGCTGCGACCTCCCGAGCACCCGGACCGTAGCGTACGCGCTCATCTCCATCTTCACCGAGCTTGCCGGCCCGTCAGAGGTGCGCGAGATCATCGCCACCTCCGACAGCATGGGCGGCATAGACATGAAGCTGCGCCTCGCCTCCGGCCCCTGCTCGCTCGACATGGAGTACGAGCAGTCGATCACCGGGTCGTGGCAGCACGTGGACATCGACCGGTTCGAACGGAGCGCGTCCCTGCCCGAAGGCATCTATTTCACCTGGGACCTCAACCTGGCCGGGAGCGGGGTCATGCGCGTGAATCTCACTGGCATTTCCGAGCAGAGTGCCCGTGCGATCGTTGCAATGCTCGCAACCTGCTTCGGCACGGTAGAGCCGCGCGGGGAGCGGGAGCGGCGGTTCGTGGCGGAGCTCGATGCGCGGAGCCGGCCGGCCCCGGAGACGGAACCCGCGCCGGCTCCGGAAGCGCGCGCGCCACAGACGCCCCTCGTATCGCTTATCGCCGTGTTTGACGCCGACCGGAACGGGTACATGGAATGGCACGACGGCCCGAGCCTGTACGAGGTGGACCAGGCCATGGCCCGCCTCTCCGCCGAGGACATGGCGGAAGCTTCGCGGATCGTGGCGGAGCGCATCCGGAAATCGTACGACCCTTACCTGGGCCGGGCCGCGGAGCTGCTCGGCACGGAGGAGTGCCGGGCAGCGCTCGACGCGGCGCTCACGTCCCCGTCCAGCGCGCATTCGGCCTCCAACATCGCGCGCAACCTCCTGGCCACGGGCAGGAGCGCGGAAGCGGTCGGGGCGCTGCGCGCCATCGTCATGAACGCAGGCCTGCACTGGGGCGACCGCATCGACGCGCTCGTTAATTTGAAGATAGCCCTCGATTCTGCGGGGGAGAAGCGGCCCGTGTCCGAGTTCATCACTCCGGAGATGGAGGCGGCCATTGTCGAGGCGATTCAGGACGACGACTACCTGGTCCGCTACCACGCCGCGGACGCGCTGCTGAAAGCTTCAGGCGAGAAGAAGGAGCTCTCCGAGCAGAGGGAGCTCTTCGGGTACATCTGCGGAAAGTACCCGGGAAACGAAACGCCCGGCGACGAGGAGCGGGCCGGGTTCCGGAAGGCCGCGGAGATCATACGGCGGCGGCTGCGGGGAGCTTCATGACCGTCCGGCTGTTCGGTAATCTCGAACAGTGGAAAAATATTTTGGCGCATCCCCGTCCTTAACGCTTGTCGTTTTGAATGTTTATAATTATCTTGTAACAATACATCGAACGACGGTACAAAACGTAAATCAACAAAGGAGAATTTTCATGCTTAAAAGAATCGGGCTTTTCCTGCTCACCAACATTCTCGTGGTCCTCATGGTGAGCCTCATACTGAACATACTGCTGCCAATGCTGGGCATACGGCTCCAGGGCGCGTGGGGGATCGCGGTCTTCAGCGGCGTGTTCGGCATGACCGGCGCGTTCATCTCCCTCTCCATTAGCCGCTGGATGGCCAAGCGGGCATACGGCATACAGCTCATCGACGGGACGGCGCAGGACTACCGCGCCCGCGAGATATATGACATGGTGGCCGGGCTTTCGAAGAAGGCGGGCCTCCCGGCCGTACCGGAGGTCGGGGTGTACAACTCGCCCGAGCCCAACGCCTTCGCCACCGGTCCGTCGAAGAAAAAGTCGCTGGTCGCCTTTTCCACGGGCCTGCTCTCTTCAATGGATAAGAACGAGGTCGAGGCGGTCGCGGCGCACGAGGTGAGCCACATTGCCAATGGCGACATGGTCACCATGACCCTGCTCACGGGCGTGGCCAACGCCATGGTCATGTTCCTGGCGCGGATCATCGCCCAGGCGCTGAACAGCTTCCTGAGCGACGACGAGGACGGCGGCCTGGGATATTTCGGCTACATCATGACCGTGATGGCGCTGGAGATGGTCCTCATGCTCCTGGCCTCCATCCCGCTGGCGGCGTTTTCCCGGTTCCGGGAGTACCGCGCGGACGCGGGCTCTGCGCGCATCACCTCCCCTGCTGCCATGGCCTCCGCGCTGGAGCGCCTCAAGGATGCGGTGAAAGCACCCCAGAGGAAGGACTCCTTCGCCATGGCGAAGATCAGCTCGTCCCGGAGGGTCTCGCTTTTCTCGACCCACCCGTCCCTGGAGGACCGTATCGCCCGGCTCAGGAAGATGTAGTTCGGGCGAATGCATAAAAAAGACTTGAACAAACCGGCGCCCCGTGCTTCTCTCATTCATCAGCGCATGATCGGAGAAGCAGGGGACTGTTTTTGATGCATTACACCAGAACGGGGAGGATCAATCTGCCATGAAAAAAGCATTCACAATCTCAGCGGTTGTTTGCGCCGCCGTTTTCGCGCTTGCCCTGACAGCCCGGGCCGCGGACTTCACCCCGGCCGACATCGAGGGCACATGGGACCATGCAGGCACGGAATACATCATTGTCAGAAGCGGCGTATTCACCACAAAGATAAAAGGCCCCACGGGAAACATCAACACCACGACCGGCACCTTCACGATAACCGGCGGCGACAGGCTGCAGTTCAAAAAGCCGGACGGCAGGCCGTGGCTGTCATTCAAAATTGTCGGCATTTCGCCCGACAGAAACACGCTCACCGTCAGGGTGGGCACCATGGTCCAAACCTGGACACGGAAATAATTCAGGGGGAACAGGGCTTATCACGCAGCACCCGGGTCTTAAAACATCCTGCCGGAAACGGCGGGATGTTTTTTTTGCGCAGTGATCTGCCCGGGGACAATCCCGCCCCCGCAATATTGATTGACTTTTCCGGTCCGGATCAGTTATAAACATCTCAAATCAATCATCGTCATTGACATTCAGGAGGTGCGTATGAAGAACAACCGCGACCTGATCTTCTCATTTTTTGTTGTTTCAGCCCTTTTCTCTGCACCGCTAATGGCTGCAGATACAAACAACGCTACAAAACCCACGCCCCGGTTCAGCGCAGGGCCAATGCTCTGGTATGCGTGGTGGAGCCCCCAGAAATATTTTCTGACAAATTCAGACACGGCGCGTGTCACCGCCGGGAAGAGCTTCTCCATGCGCAATTCCAGCATCATCTACGGCCCCGCGCTCTCGTACCGGATATCGGACCGATGGAGCATGACCGCCGTGTTCATGTTCTGTATCCATGGCCAGTACAGCGCGGGCGGATCATCTCTGACGCTTGGCCAGCAATTAACACCGACAATCACCCGAACCACGATCACCCGCATGAACCGGTATGACGCAGACCTGACCTTCGGGTATTCGCTGAATCGCTATTTCAGGCTGTTCATCGGGACCAAGGGGCAGGCCTTCACGCACGAGGGTAACTACAGGGTCATACTGCTGTTCCCCGCCTACTCCTTTTCCCTGCCGCTGTTCGGTTTCGTGAGGGCACGCAGCGTGAGCGTGGGCGCAGGCAGCGGCGTGGGCGTCACGGTCCCGCTCGGCGCGGGCTTCTTTTTCCAGTCAGCGGTATCGGTAATCGCGATGCCGGGAGAGTTCATGAAAGTCAAAGGACATCTTTTGCGCGACCGTGCCATCCTCCTGTCATACGGCGGTAACGCGACAGTCTCGTTCGCATATGTTATCGACAGGGCCAATATCACGATATCCCTGGGCGGCCGTTATCAGATACTCAGTTATGCCCTGTTGAAGGACGATTACAGCATACTGGGCGGCATGTACGCGAGCGCACTGAAAGGGGATTCCGACCAGTTCTACGGGCTGCTCCTGTCGGTCTTATTCTCGTTTTGAAGCGTGCGGGCAGCATGCAGGCGGCAGGGCGCGTTTTCCCGCCGCGTACGGCTCCCTAGTAGAGAGTGCGGAAATTCTTGAACGACCTTTTGCCGGCCGCGATCTTCACCTGGTCCTTCTCGACCCGGACCACGCGGCCGTACCGGTCCACGAACTCAAGGGTAAGGACGTAGTTGCCCGGCTGCAGGAAGAAGCGCTGGAACTGCAGGTTCGCCGGGAGCGAGCGCCAGCACCGCAGGTCGGGCCGTATCTGAGAGAAGGTGGCCAGCGCGACCGCCGGGCCGACCCCCTGGGCCGCGACCCGCCCCAGCGAGCCGAAAAGGCCGGCCCATCCTCCCTGGCTTTCCAGCGCCCGCGCGCCCGCCTCGGCCGCCACCTGCGCGGCAATCGACATCGTGACCGTGGTTATGACCTTTGTCGCGAGCCCCGCCGCGACCCGCTTGCGCAGGCGGCTGTAGTCGTCATCGAGATTGCGCACCGCCGTGTTCTCGATGTCCTCGAGCATAATGGTCCGGCCGAGGTACTGGTTGTTCGCGCGTATGTTCAGTCCCGCGATCCTGTTGGAGCGCCGCACGAACTTCGGGATCGGGTTCTCCGCCATGCTGAGGCCGGCGAGCACCGAGGCGGCGGTAAGCCCGCCGCCGAAGCTGGCCGCTGCGATCGTGGCCGTCACCTCGGCGCCGAACTCGCCGTCCAGCATCCGGCCGCGGGACTGCTTGACCGCGGTCTGTCCCGCCTCGAACACGACGATAAGCTCGCCGGGGCTGTACGCGGGTTTCGCGTTCTTTCCCCTCCGGAGCTTCTCGGCGAGCCTCTGCATGTCCCGGTAGACCATGGGCATGCCGGGACGGAGCATGTTGATCTGTTTGAACTCGATGAGCGCGAACTCCCAATCCTCCTCGCTTTTATCCATGTCGCCGACCATCTCGTGCGCGATCGCGTTCAGGTATTTCGCCATGATGTTCTGCTTGTAGATCCTGCCGGTTTCCTTCCTGATGCGCTCGAGCTCGTTGGTGACCGCCTTGAACTCGACCCGCGCGTCGTAGGGCCTGTCAAGCATCAGGAAATCAAGGCCGAGGTACATATGCACCAGCACCCGCTCAAAGTCCTGGCCGCGGTAATTGGTCAGACGGTCATCGGTGTACATCGCCCCGATCTCCCCGGTGGCGCTGATCGGTATCTTGTCAAGGAGCCGCGATGCGGACATCAATACGTCGGCGCTCTTCCGGTAGTTCTCCGCGGTGAAAAGCATCAGGCCCGCCTCCATCAGGAACAGGAGCCGGTCCTTGCCGCCCGCGTTGATATAGGGCAGGAAAAGCCGCGCGGCCTCGACCGGCTTGCCGCCGAAATAGTACGCCTCGGACGGGCCGACCTGGCGCAGGTAGTCGGGTGCGCACCCCGCCGAAAAGACGAGCGTTGCGGCAACGATCGCAGATAACGCACTCTTCTTCATTACGATTCCTCCGCTCTGCGCGCTCCCGGCCGCCCTAGCCCGGGTTGACGCAGTAGCCCATCCAGAGCATGACCCGGTGCATGTTCAGCAGGTTCGTCAGGTTGCTCTGCTCGATGAGCCTTGAATTGTACTGGTAGTCGAATTCCATGGTGAAGCCGTTGTCCAGGGCGAACCCGAGCCCCGCCCTGCCGAAGTAGCTCCGCGCGTTCGGGTGGCCGAGCAGGAAAAAATCGGCGCCCCCGCCCAGGTCCAGGTAGATGGCCTTGAAATTTTCGCTGAAATAGATACGCATCATCCCGTAGGCAGGCACCTCGAGGTAATAACGCGGATCAGGCGCATGAATTTTGTACATTACCCGCACCAGGTATGTATCAACGTCGGTGTCCGGGTGTGAGAGTTTTCTGGAAAACGAGGACAGGTGAAAATAACCGGCGTCTGCGCCGAACCCGAGCCCGAAGAACCGCGCAACGTTGAAGAAAAAATTAAGCTTGATCCCCGGCACGAGGCCGATCATTTTTTTTGTCTCGATGTTGAGGGCGGGTATGACATAGTCCAGGTACGGCGCGACCGTGCGTCTCATCTGGAAGAAGGCGAAGGACCCGCCGAACATGATGCTGAAGTTGAAAACGCTCCTTGTCCCGGCAGGGGTATCGGCCGCGGTACGTTGCTTTCCCGCACCCTCTTTGCCTCCGCCCGAATCGGGCTGCCCGAGGCTCGAGGTGTCGACGCTCGGGTCTACGAAGAACCTGGCGTAGAGGTTCCCGGAGGAATACCAATCGCAATCCTCGAGACCGGCACCCTGGAGCGGCATCATCAGACCAGCGCACCAGGTCATCATAATGGAAACAGCCAGTAATCGCTTCATCGACCAACCTTTCATTCAACGTGAGCGAGCAGCAGTCCATATTCGCTGAGGAGTGACTGCCGGTCGTCAAGCCATGTTCAACATCGGAATAGGAAGTATCTGCTAATAAATAATGAAAGTGTGATGCATACAGGCTCCATATATCACTGTTACAACAACCTGTCAATAGCATTTTATACGCCCGGGCGGGTTTATATTTTTTCATACGATCAGGTGAAACTGTCAAGAATTGTCCCGATCCATACGATACATAAGCAATATCGCCTTGATAGGAGCCGGTCATGAACGAAAAAGCAAGTGTCAATGCCATTGTTACCGCGGTACGGATCGACCTTTCGCGGGGCAAGAAGAAAGAAGAGGTCCTGAGATCGCTATCCGGGCTGATCAGCAGGGAGCTTTTCATAAAGGTCCGGGACCAAATTCAATGAGCCCTTTCCTGAATACCGAAAATTCCCGCATCGGCTTCAGCGTAAGCCCGTATTTATCATTGACAAATATAATATTTTCTGGTCGTTAGATGTATAACGCTTATGTCCTGATTCTCTGCCGTACCGGAATAAAACAACACAGTATAGGCGAATCACACAACCGCCGTACTTCCGGGTGATACGGTACAGGCCGGGACCTGGCATTAGAAATGAACCAAGGCATACACACTACATTCAAAAAAGAGATCCCTTCGAAAAAAACCGAAGTGCGGCGCACGCTTTTCGAGGCGCTGGAATTCTATAACGGGCTCAAGTGCATCGGCATAGCATTGCCGGTCGACGAGTTTTATTTCAGGCTGGCCCTCGACGAGCTCCTGGAAAACGCGCTGTCCCACGGCAACAGGCATGATGAATCAAAGCTCATCGGCCTGTGCATTTGCGTGACCGCGGGTATCGTGGACATCAGCGTGCGCGACGACGGGCCCGGTTTCCGCCCGGACCTGGTGGAGAACCCCACCGGCATTCCGGCAATCTTCAGGTCCTCCGGAAGGGGCCTGCATCTGCTGCGCAATATCGGCGACGTCACCTGGAACGACAAGGGCAACGAAGTCATGTTCCGGGTCCGGTAACCCCGGCCCCAAACCTCCGTCATTATTCAGAATTATTCCTCCTTATAAATAACATAACGCCGCATGCTGCCCCGGCCGCCCCGGCTCCCGTTCATGTCAATATGGCGATAATTCCCTGTTTTTCCGGTTACGAGCATAAATGCGGAACTCCACAGCTCATACCCGGGTCAAATGATCGAATACACGGAGAGGAGTACAATGATGAAAAAGATGACCAACAAAATGTCCTTCGCCCTGGTTACGGGCCTCTGCCTGGCGCTCTTCGGCCTGAGCGGCACCGCCCGGGCCGTTGAAACCGATGAAGCCCTTCTCAAGCAGATGCCGGAAAACATGCCGAGCGATTATTCCGATGAAGAGATAGACCGGATGCTTTCGGACGTGCAGGAGATAGAAGAATCCTCCGAGACCGACGGCACGGAGGCAGCCGATAAACCCGCGCTTACGGAGCGGGACAGGGAGCTCCTTGAAGACATCGAGAAAGACCCGGACCGTTACGCAGATGAATTCAGGTCCGCGGAATGGCTCGAACAGCACCACGTGGTAATCTGGCACCTCTGCTCGGATTACGCATGGCTCGAGGCGCACCCCCGCATGACCGCCCGGATATATCTCAATTACACGTTCTGGAGCAGATATCCGGACATCACGTACGTCATTGTGCGCAATACCCCGTTCCTCGTCAGGTATCCGAGCATTACTCTGAGGATATACGTCCATGACGATTGGTTCGTCCTGCACCCCCATGTTGCCAGGGAAGTCTACAGGAATTACGTGATTTTCGACAGGTATCCGAGGCTGATTGACCGTTATTACCGCCACCACGAATGGATCCACCGGCACCCGTCTGTCGCGCGGGTGGCGTACGGAAACCATAACGTTTTCAGATCACGGCCGGAATACCTGAAGCACGTTTACAGCTTCCGGCGCCACGCCATGGAAAAAGGCATGATGAGAAAAGAACACATGCAGAAAATACGCGAACGCGCCAGGGATGACGCATCCCTGAGAAAGGACAATGCCAGGAAAAAGCACGAGAAATACGCCGGGAAGCGTGACGATAACGACCGCGGGTCCTACCGGCGCGAGGTGGACCGGGATAAGGGCGCGGAAAGGCAAAAGGACAACAGGGGCAGGAGTTACAGGAAAGGCGACAAAAAGCCGGTGGAAGGCGACCGCCGAAAGAATGATAAAAAGCGTGAAGATGGCAAACAACTGCGGCCGGATACCGGCGGCCAGGTCGATAAAAATCGCGGGGACGGCGATCGCCGGCAGGATGATAAAAAGAGGGAAGAGCGCAAACAGCTGCGGCCCGACAGGGGCGGCCAGATCGATAAAAACCGCCGGGACGGCGACCGGATCCAGGGCGGCGGAAAGCGCCAGGATGGCGGCAACCGCCGGGGCGGCAACAAACCCCGGGGCGGCGGCCAGAAGGGCGGTCCGAAGCAGAAATAGTTCGGCACACGGCGGCGTCCTCCGGCGCCGCCGTGCTTTATCGTTTTATTATTGCATTTCCTCCGAGCATCCCCATACTGTGTGCATGAAAAAGAAGCTACTGATTTCACTGATCGTACCGGCGGTCCTGTCGGCCAGTGCCGCCATAGTCTACCTCGTCATTTATACGGACGCGCAACGGCTTCCGGACAACAATCCGCGGTCATTCCGCGCGCGGGGCGCCCCGGAACGGCAGGGCGCGGTGGTCGTATGCGCGGGAGACAGCATAACCCATGGCAGGGTCAGCATAAACTACGTTGATATCCTGTCGCAACGGCTATCGTCACGGGGATTCACCTTCGTCAACGCCGGCATCAATAGCGAGCTTGCCTGGAACCTGGGGCAGCGGCTGGACGAGATCATCACATGCGGCCCGGACGTGGTAACCGTCCTCATCGGGTCGAATGACGCCAACGCGACACTGTCCGAATCGGCCATGGGGCGCTATCTCGATGAGATGCGGCTTCCCCGCAGGCCGGACAGCGCGTGGTTCCGGGCAAACCTTGCCGCCATATGCGCCAGGCTGAAGTCGAAAACGCACGCGCGCATCGCCCTCCTCTCGCTCCCGCCCATGGGCGAGGAGCCGGGCAGCGAGGCCTACCGGCGCGCGGCTGAATACAGCCGCATCATAAAGGAGACGGCAGCGGCGCAGAATGTCGACTACCTGCCCCTCAACGAGTCCATGACGCGCGGCATAGAGGCGCGTGGAAAAATACCCGGCGTGCTGTACCGCGGCGACCCGGAATTTACCATGTACCGCGTGCTGGCGCGTCACTACCTTTTACGGGAATCCTATGACGATATTTCCGCACGCCACGGCTTTCTCTACCTTACTGACCTGCTCCACCTGAACACGCGGGGCGCCACCCTGGCGGCGGATCTCATCGAGGGATATGTCACGCGCACCGCTACCGGACTGCGGCCATGATACGGATTACCGGGAGCGTCACCATTCCCGACGATGAAATCGTCATCACCGCCGCCCGCTCCTCCGGACCGGGGGGCCAGAACGTGAACAAGGTGTCCACGAAGGTCACGCTCCGCTTCAACCTGGAGGAAACGTCACGCCTCACGCCGGCGCAGAAAAACCGTGCCCGCCTGAAGCTGAAGAACCTGATCAACAAGGAAGGCTTTCTCGTACTCCACGAGGAGACGAGCCGCTCGCAGGCCGCCAACCGCAGGCTGGCGATAGAAAAATTCGCGTCGATGCTGGCCCGGGCGCTCGTTGTACCGAAGAAGCGCGTGCCCACGAAGGTGAGCCGGTCGCAGAAGATGAAGCGGCTGAACGAAAAAAAGCTGCAGAGCAGAAAGAAATCGGCGCGGCGGAAGGACATCGACGGGGAATGATCCGGAGGTTGCGTCCCGATACTTCAGACGCCCCTGCTTCCAGGGGCGTCTGAAGTATCATCTGATTACCGGCACCTACCTGCCCGGGCTTCTGCGCACTTTGACGCGCTGCCTGATCTCCCGCCTGTTCAGCGGCTTGACGTTCCCCCGGTCGGCGCGGCGCTTCCTCATCTTGTTGATGCGGCTCTCGAAATCGCCGCGGAGGCCCCTGTTGAGGCGCTTGTACCCGCGCGATTCCCTTATTTTATTGAAGCGCTCGACCAGTTTGTCAAGGTCCCCCTCTTTCAGCTCGGAGACCGTCATCTTTC